>ERZ773110.1101-NODE-1101-length-23055-cov-42.498087_pt1 | contig 23055 bp, 20 predicted proteins | sample MGYA00580568_ERZ773110 | MGnify/ENA primary metagenome ERZ773110 (study PRJEB29015, sample SAMEA2737870) | human gut metagenome | biome: human gut; feature: human-associated habitat; material: faeces | place: China | collected 2012 ... | reverse complement strand
AAGTGTGGCAACACATGGAGCTGACTGTTACTAATCGATCGAGGGCTTGACCAAAGCGGAGAAAGACGGCAGGATGTAGGAAGTGGCATGGAGCAGACTTGTCTGCGGATATGACACTTGATACAGACGGAGTTTTGCGTAGCAAAATCATCGAGATGAAGCGAAGCGGAATTGAGATGACCGGCTTTCAAAAACGTTTGATTCTTGGACTTTGTATGAAGTTTTGAATGTACAATTGTTGCATTCTAAGGTATAATACCTTTAATGGCCTAATGGCTCAGTTGGTTAGAGCGCCGCCCTGTCACGGCGGAGGTCGCGGGTTCGAGTCCCGCTTGGGTCGTTCTGGAAGTTTAGCTCAGCTGGGAGAGCATCTGCCTTACAAGCAGAGGGTCACAGGTTCGAGCCCTGTAACTTCCATTTCTTATGCCGATGTGGCTCATTTCTCGACAATTGACGAGAAACGAGTCAATTGTAGGCAGAGCAGCTGATTACAAATCAGCTGGAAAGTCACATGCCGATGTGGCTCAATTGGCAGAGCAGCTGATTTGTAATCAGCAGGTTATCGGTTCGAGTCCGATCATCGGCTTTCACGATTCAAGTAATTGAAGAGTGAAGCAGATCAATTTTATATTGTTTTGTGATAAATGGGCAGATTCCCGAGTGGCCAAAGGGGACAGACTGTAAATCTGCTGCAACTTGCTTCGGTGGTTCGAATCCACCTCTGCCCATTCTTCTTTTTAGAAGATAACATTTATCGCGGGATGGAGCAGTCTGGAAGCTCGTCGGGCTCATAACCCGAAGGTCATAGGTTCAAATCCTATTCCCGCAACTCAATGCTTAGGCATTATGCCCAGTTAGCTCAGTTGGTAGAGCAAAGGACTGAAAATCCTTGTGTCTCTGGTTCGATTCCGGAACTGGGCATTGAAAAGAAAATAAGATATTATGGGATATTAGCTCAGTTGGTAGAGCACTTGACTTTTAATCAAGTTGTCCGGGGTTCGAATCCCCGATGTCTCATCGGTTTAAAATAGCGGTTAGACCAGTAACTTCATGGTTTACCGCTATTTTTGCGTGAAAAAAAGCAGGAATTGTAATTGGATCTAAACAATATTTAATTGTCAAAATACTGATTTGTTTACGTATAATTATTTCAAAATTATGCAAAACATACAAAAAATGTAGATAAACAAAATACATTGTAGTATAATAGGACACAGCACGAAAAAACACACTTTAACTAGAAAAGAGGAAGTTATATGAATGAAGAACAATATTCCAGAGCGAATAAAAGAGTACTGCTTGCAATCGTAGTTGTTTTTGGATACATAGCAGCCACCCTTATGTTAGCATTGGTTGTCAGTCAGGGCGGACATGCGTCAAAGATTATGATGGAGGCAGTCACGGCAGCTGCAGTTATCGTTATCTCGGTTGCAGCATATCTTGGTAAAAGAACAACACGCACATGTGCGGTGATCATGACACTGTCGATGATGATAGGTTATTTCGTGATTGTCCAATTGAACACAACCGTTGGAACATGGACATATGGTCTGCCGCTGCTGATCGCTGCAATGGTTTATCTGGACAAGAAAATTGTGATGATGACAAATGGTATTGCACTGGTTGCCATTATAGTTCATTTAGTCAGATGCTTTCTGGGTGGCGGATCAGATCTGCGGAATAATGTGATTGGGCTGTTTGTATTATTATTGACCGCATATGCCTGTAATAGTGCAGAGCGTCTGCTCGAGCGTTTCTTTAAAGAAAATCTTGCAGAAATTCAAAATGCATCGGATAACCAGAAGGATAGTAATAAAAAGATGATCATCGTTGCAGAGAATATTTCCAAGCATTTTGGAGAGGCAATGGATATGCTTGACGGTTTGCAGGAATCCATTAATGTGAGTCACAGTTCCATTCAGGAAATTGCAGACAGCACAGAAAGCACAGCGGAAGCGATCCAGAAACAGGCGGTTATGTGTTCTGATATTCAGGGGAATACTGATCAGGCAGAGCAGGGCATCAAAGAAATGATCGAGGCATCACATAAGACGAATGACAATGTCAAAGAAGGCGCCGGCGTTGTCAGTGAATTGAAGGAACAGGCCGTGAACGTTGCGGATGCGAGTCAGGTGACGGTGGATGTGATCAGAAGTCTGACCGATAAAGTGGAGGAAGTAAAAACATTTGTCGACTCCATCATCAACATTTCAAATCAGACCAATCTGCTTGCCCTGAATGCGTCTATTGAAGCAGCAAGAGCCGGTGAAGCTGGAAAAGGTTTCGCAGTCGTGGCAGATGAAATCCGTCAGCTTTCAGAGCAGACGAAGGATGCTTCTGCAAATATTACAGAGATCATCCAGAAATTGAATGAAGATACAAAACGTGCGAATGACAGCATCATGACAGCGGCAGAATCTGTAGAGAAGCAGAATCAATTGATCGATGATACCAGAGATAAATTTAATGCTGTTGGTCATGCAGTGGAAGTTTTAATGGGAAATATCGATGTTGCAGAACAGAGTATTCAAAAAATACTAGATGCGACAGGAGTGATCTCAGATAACATCACGCATTTGTCTGCAACAGGTGAGGAGGTAGCAGCTTCTTCCACCGAGGGTCTCCGCACGGCAGACATTACAGTGGAGAAGATGTCCAATTGTAAAAAAGTGCTGGAAAATATTTATTTACTGGCAGAGGATTTGAAAAACTCAGTAGAAAATAATGAAAACCAGTAATGAATAAGACAACGGAGAAATATTTAAAATAGTATCGAAGAAGCATTACAAAAATAGCATGTCGAAGATGCATTTTAAAATTAGCACTTGACGGATTCCTGTGAAACTATTATGATAAAAAGAGAATACTTCAATGCGTTGAAGTACGAAAATAAAACTGCATAAGATGTAGATAGCACAGAGTGTATGACGATAGATACAGACAAAGAGAAGTTTTTATGCAGGCTTGGAGTTACACATGGAGGATGTACCAATGGAAATGGAGATGGAATTTTTACGGAAACTGCCAACACCACAGGAGTTGAAAGAGCAGTTTCCGGTAAGTACAGAAGTTGTGGCAGTGAAAGCCCAGAGAGATGAAGAGATACGCAATATTTTTGAGGGAAAAGATGACAGGCTGATTTTAGTGATCGGTCCCTGCTCCGCAGATAATGAAGATGCTGTCATTGACTATATATCCAGATTGAGAACTGTTCAGGAAAAAGTGAAAGATAAAATTTTCATAATTCCCCGTATTTATACCAATAAGCCGAGAACAATCGGCGTTGGATATAAAGGAATGCTGCATCAGCCGGATCCGGAGAAAAAAGAGGATATGTTAAAAGGGATCATTGCAATCCGGGAGCTTCATACGAGAGCGGTAAAAGAAACCGGATTTACCTGTGCAGATGAAATGCTCTACCCGGAGAACCACAGATATTTGTCCGATCTGTTGTCTTATGTGGCAGTAGGTGCACGTTCCGTGGAAGACCAGCAGCATCGTCTGACTGCAAGTGGAGTTGGGATTCCGGTCGGAATGAAGAATCCGACAGGCGGGGATATTGCTGTTATGATGAATTCCATGATCGCAGCACAGCACGGACATACATTTTTGTATCGTGGCTGGGAAGTGACAACTACTGGAAATCCTTATGCGCATGCTATTTTACGCGGATATGTGGACAAGTTTGGACGCAATATTCCAAATTATCATTATGAAGATCTGCAGAATTTATTAGAACATTATGAAGATGTCAACGCATCACAGCAGACAACCCTCGCAAATCCGGCGGTCATCGTGGATACCAATCATTCTAACTCAGGAAAACAGTTTATGGAACAGATTCGTATCAGCAAAGATGTATTACATAGCTGTAAAGTGTCAAAAGAGATTCATAATCTGGTAAAAGGACTTATGATCGAGAGTTATATTGAGGATGGTGCCCAGAAAGTTGGCGAACACTGCTATGGAAAATCCATCACAGATCCTTGTCTTGGATGGGAGAAAACAGAAAAGCTGATTTATGAGTTGGCAGATTTATGGTAAAATTGCTGAAAAGATCGTTGCAGAGGAGCTTTGTAACGATTTTTTTTGTGCAATTTTTAAAATAGAACCAACAAGTGTCCACTTTTTGCATGGAAACCATCAGATATTCATATCACACAACCGTCATTTTGTAGCAGAAAAAAATACAGTTTTACTTATATGTAGTTCTTGACCGGATTTTAGTTAGAAAAAAGTTGAAAATTCTAGAAAATCTGATAATATTGACATGGGTTTGAATTTGAATATGTAAAAAAGAAGAGGTGCAAAACATGAACAGTTTATTACTTTGCATTCCGTTTGCAGGTTTATTGCTCTGCATTGCGGTAATGCCATTGGTAAAGCCTGAGTGGTGGGAAAAACATCAGGCTTTGGCAGTGATCGTGTGGTCATTGCTTTTTATTATCCCGTCTATCGTGTTAAACGGCGCAGGAGAGACGACCGAAACAGTGTTAGAGTGTATCGTGAATGATTATCTGACCTTTATCGTTTTATTATTCGGTCTGTTCTGTGTATCCGGAAATATTACGCTGGAGGGTAACCTTGCAGGTTCTCCTGCCGTGAATGCTTTATTTTTAGCATTCGGAACTTTATTATCGAGCTGTATCGGTACAACCGGTGCAAGTATGCTGCTTGTCCGCCCGATGATCAAGATGAATTCATGGAGAAAAAACAAAGCACAGATCATGATATTCTTTATTTTCATGATCTCCAATATGGGTGGATGTCTGACACCTATCGGCGATCCACCACTTTTAATGGGATTTATGCGTGGTGTTCCATTCTTCTGGAGCTTACACCTGTTCCCGATTTTAATTTTCAATATGATTTTATTATTGATCATTTTCTATTTAATTGATAAGAAACAGTATCGCAAGGATATTGCGAATGGTTTACGTCCGGATATCAGCAAACCGGGTGTAGATATCAAAGTAGAAGGTTTACATAATGTAGTTTTCCTTGTAGCAATCGTTGTGGCTGTTATTTTAAGCGGTACGCTTCCAAGTCTGCCAATGTTTCAGGATGCAGCCGGAAACGTACTTGGAATTACAATTTATAAATCTGTGAAATTGACATTCCCGGCAATGATTGAAATTGCAATTATTCTTTTAGCTGCACTGCTGTCATTCAAGACAACAAACGAGAAGATACGTACCCAGAACCACTTTACGTGGGGTGCAATCCAGGAAGTTGCAATATTATTTATCGGCATTTTTATCACAATGCAGCCGGCGCTTGCATTACTTAAAACAATGGGACCAAACCTCGGAATTACCGAGCCATACCAGATGTTCTGGGCAACCGGACTCCTTTCCAGCTTTTTGGATAACACACCAACCTATCTGGTATTCCTCACAACCGCAGGAACACTCGGATTTACATCCGGTATTCTTACCACTGTTGGAACTATCTCTGTGAAGATTCTTACAGCGATTTCCTGTGGTGCGGTATTCATGGGTGCAAACACTTACATTGGAAATGCGCCAAACTTTATGGTAAAATCTATTTCTGATGAAAACGGTATCCGTATGCCATCCTTCTTCGGATATATGGGATGGTCACTGTGTATTTTAGTACCTGTATTCTTTATTGATATGCTGGTATTCTTCCTATAAATTGCAGTGCTAGAAAGGTATGATGAGTCATGGAAAAAAATAAAGAGAAATGTTACGAGATCGCAAAACAGATCTATCAGTTAGATAAAGACGTATACGAGTGTGTAGGTTCTTCTCTGGGTAGAACTTTTACCGGAGATGAGGCAACCTGCGTTGAAGAGATCACAAGACTTCTGATCACAAGACCACAGGGGCATGAGATCCGAAGCGATATTGCATTGATCGGCAATATGGCGAGAACTATTAAGAATAAAGAAGATCATCACAGAATGATGACACAGTACAATGAGATTTTGAAAAAAATAGCGGCGATTCCAGACAGTTTTGGAAGCGTTGATATTATCAATGAAAATCTTGCTGCTTTGAATACTTCCAATTTAAGACAGAAGTTTTCACCGGATGATCATTTGATCATCTGCATCGGACGTACGCATGGAAGCGCCGGAACCGATATCGGTTTTGCGCTGGCAGACAAGTTGAAGATCAATTACTATGATGCAGAAATTTTTGATCAGGTTTTGAAAAAAATGGATGCAGAGAAAGAAGATATTGAAGATCATAGCAATTATGTAGAAGAACTCAAAGGAAAGATCGCCAAAAAAACAGGTATTGGAAAGTTTTTCAAGAATTTCAGAAAATACCATGGACTTCCGGTGCAGGATGCTATTTTCTTTAATCAGAGTGACCTGATCTGCGAGATGGCAAAGAAGGAAGACTTTATTGTTATGGGAAGATGTGCGGATGTAGTACTCACAAATCACAGAATCCCACATATCAGTATTTTCATAACAGCTTCTTTTGAGCAGCGGGTACATCGTATGATGGAACTGCATAATTTAAATTATAAGCAGGCAGCGCACCTTCTGGTAAAATTAGATGCAAGGCATGCAAAATATTATTTTGATTATACCGGTAAGAAGTGGGGAGATGCCGTTAACTATGATTTATGCATCAACAGTGCAAGCTACGGTATTGAAGAGTCAGTAGAATTGATCGAGCGTATGATCAATAAATATCCAAACAGCTAAATAAATGTGATGGCAGAAAATGAACAGGCATGAGGGATAAAAATTCCGCAATATATCAAAACAAAATTGATATATTGCGGAATTTTGACTATAATATTGCAAAGTATAAATGAGTTAGCTGTAAAATGACAGGAGACAATTTTATGAGATATCCAAAATTTTTACCGGAAAACGGAACCATTGGCTTTGTCGCACCGTCTTTTGGGTGTGCAACAGAACCATACTATACAGCGTTTTTGAATGCACAGAAAAAATTTCAGAAAATGGGTTATGGGATTGACTTAGGCCCGAACTGCTATGTGGCAAAAGGAATCGGCATCAGTAATACACCACAGGCTTGTGGAAAAGAGCTGACGGATTACTATTGCAGTGTGGATAACGACATTCTTATTTCCTGCGGTGGAGGGGAAATGATGTGCGAGACGATGAATTTTGTCGATTTTGAGAAAATCAAGTCCGCGGCGCCGAAATGGTATATGGGTTATTCGGACAATACGAATTTTACGTTTTTACTCAGCACAATCTGTGATACGGCAGCAGTGTATGGACCATGCGCAGGAACTTTTGGCATGGAGCCGTGGCATGAGAGCCTTTCAGATACAATGGATGTTCTGACAGGTAAAACAAAGAAATTGCACAGTTATCCTTCATGGGAAAAAGACGATCTGAAAGATGAGGGAAATCCTTATGTTCCTTACAATGTGACAGAGCCATCCAGACATGTGATCTATCCGGAAAAGAAGATAGCGCAGGCAATGCAGCCGGAGATGGTTTGGAAAGAGGGTGAGACAGAACTTTATATCGGAAATGAGAACCCGGATGTGTCATTAAAAATGGAAGGACGCCTTGTGGGCGGCTGCGTGGACTGCCTTGTAAATTTACTGGGAACACAGTTTGATTATGTAAACCAATTCAATGAGAAATACAAGGAAGACGGAATCATCTGGTTCTTAGAATGCTGCGATCTGAATGTGATGGGAATCCGGCGTGCCATGTGGCAGATGAAAAATGCGGGATGGTTTCAGCATGTGAAAGGTTTCCTGATCGGACGTCCGTGCTGTATCGGGGAAGAGATGATGGGACTCGATCACTATCATGCAGTGACCGACATTTTAAAAGATTTCGAAGTGCCGATCATTATGGATATGGATATTGGACACAGACCACCAATGATGCCGCTTGTCTGCGGAAGCATGGCAGAGGTCCGCGTGAAAGGCAATGATGTTACAATCGATATGAAGTATATATAGGGAAGAAAAGACTGGAACACGAAGAGGATGATAGTTCATCATGCTTCGTGCACCAGTCTTTTTTCTATAAAGTCAGATCGATATTGCTGCCAAGTGTTTCGCTTAGCACAACACTGTCAGCTTTTTCTGCCATTTTCTTGGAATAACGGCTTACCTTTGTGATATATTCTGCATCATCAGCAAATAATGTTTTGACTTTGGAAACTTTGGCTGATTTTAGCAGGTTGTCATTGGCACTTAAGCTTCCATCGGAATTAACGGTGATCCCAATCTTGGACAATTCACTCGAATGCTCCTTGGAAAGTGACTTCAGATATCTGGAGTAACGGTTCAAAGAAGCGTCATCTGTTTTATTTCCGGATGACAGCGTGTTATTGTATACTTGTATAAATGCGTTGACGCTTCCGTAAATATTGGCACTGTCTGTAGTGTCATCCTCATAATTAAAATTGCGTAACTTCTTCGCTGCACGGTGAAGCGCTGTGGCATCCGCCTGTGAAAGAGTACCGACTGTCATCTCTTTGCGCTTGGATGAAGTGACTGCGTTACGGTTTGCTGTATAAAAATTTCTAAGATAATAACTGGCACTCAGAGATGTGCCGGTTCCTGCAACTGCTGCCATAATTCCCTCCGTGGAATAATCTCGTTACTGTTCACTCGTACCTGATTCCAGTAATATATGCTCTATCCTTAAATTCGTTATATTCATACTTCTGCTGTAATATTTATCGGCAGTAAGATAAAATTAATTAGTATAATTCCGATAAATCGTTTATAATGTGTAATATCAAAATATAGACAATTGCGAAACTCATAAAAAACTAAATTGAATTGTGAAAAATTGACAAAAGACATGAAAGACACTGGGGAGCCGCCGGTTCTTAGAAGGCAGGAACGACTGTCAGTCGTGACTGGCTTCTTAGTACCGCTGCGAGCGACACGTAGCGAGAGCGTGTCTTGAATGTTTTTGTTAATTTTGAACAATTTAAAGAAGATTATGAGGAGTTTCGCAATTGCCTAACTAGGAAAATAACAAAAAAGGAGAATCATTATGGAAGCAGCAATTATCTGGATCGCATTGATTATTATATTTGCAGTGGTGGAGATCATCACGGTAGGCCTTACCTCCATCTGGTTTGCAGGCGGAGCACTGGTGGCATTGCTTGTAGACGCAGCCGGGCTTGGACCGGTATGGCAGTTTGCAGCATTTGTGGTCGTGTCGGTGATCCTGCTTGTATTTACAAGACCATGGGCATTAAAATATATGAAGCCGCGTCTTGTGAAAACAAATTATGAGGCAGCAGTAGATAAGAACGTATGCCTGACAGAGGCGGTAGATAATATTAAGGGAACCGGAACCGCCGTGTTAAATGGACAGGAATGGACTGCGCGCGCCTACGAAGATGGAAAAACTTTTGAGGCCGGCATGATCGTGAAGGTAAAAGAAATCCGCGGCGTGACGCTTTATGTGACAGAGAGCGATGCAATGCCGAAAAAAGCAGAGGAAGCAGAAGCACCAAAGGAATCAGAACAGTAAACAAAAATCAGACAACATGGTATGACAGAGAGATAGAAAGAAGTGAAAAAAATGAAATTAGGAATGGTATTTGAAGGCGGTGCGAGCCGGACAGCATTTTCCTGCGGTGTGATGGACGCATTTCTGGAAGAGGAACTGATGCCGGATTACTTTATCGGTGTCTCGGCAGGAATCGCATTTGGTGTGTCGTATCTGTCAAAACAGAAGGGACGTAACCTGAAACTTTTAGAAGAATATATGGCAGATAAGCGGTACATGGGATTGAAATATCTGTTTGACCGCAAAAAGAAGAGTTATTATAACATCGGATTCGTTTTTGACGAAGTCCCGAATAAGCTGCTACCGTTTGACTACGAAACTTTTGCAGGATACAAGGGTGTCGTGGAGGCGTGTGTGACCAATATCCATACCGGAAAAGCAGAGTATCTGAAAGTGCCACAGAGTGTGGAAATGAAAGATACACTGGTGGCAAGCTGTTCCCTTCCAATTTTATTTCAGCCGGTCAAAATCGGAAGGCATTATTATCTGGATGGAGGAATCGCAGATTCTATCCCATTCCGGCATGCTTTGGAGGAGGGCTGCGACAAACTGATCGTCGTGCTGACCAGAGAGCATGGTTATGTGAAAACGACTGAGAAAGCGATCCGGATCACGGACAAACTTTACAAAAAGTATCCAAAAATCGTGGAAGCCATGGATACAAGGGCTGAGCGTTACAATGAGGATGTAAAAAAACTGGATGAGCTTGAGCAGCAGGGAAAAGTTTTTGTGATCGCACCGGAGACAACGCTCGGTGTTGGACGTACAGAGTCTGATCCAAAGAAACTCAGGGAACTTTATGAGGAGGGCTACCGCATCGGTCGGGAAAAAATGAAAAAACTGAGAAAATATCTGGAGTGTCAGGATTTATAGAAAATAGACAATTGCGAAACTCATGAAAGTGTAAATTGAATTGTGAGAAATTGACAAAAGACATGAAAGATACTGGGGAGCCGCCGGTACTTAGAAGGCTGGTACAACGATAAGTTGTGCCTGGCTTCTTAGTACCGCTGCGAGCGACACGTAGCGAGAGCGTGTCTTGAATGTTTTTGTTAATTTCGAACAATTTAAAGAATGTGATGAGGAGTTTCACAATTGTCTATTTATGAAAATGATAAAAGGAGTAAACAAAAAGATGAAAATCGTTTTTTTAGATGCAAAATCCATTGGAGACGACATTGACCTTTCGGGTTTTGACCAGCTGGGAGAAGTAGTAAAGTATGGATTCTCCACACCAGAGGAAGCAGGGGAGCGCACGAAGGACGCAGATGTTGTCATTATCAATAAAGTACAGATCAACGAGCAGACGATCGGCAGGGCAGATCACCTGAAACTGGTCTGCGTGACTGCTACCGGTACCAATAATCTGGACAAGGAATATCTGGCAAAGAGACAGATCGAATGGCGCAATGTCGCAGGCTATTCCACAGAGACCGTTGCGCAGCATACATTTGCGTTATTGTTTTATCTGTTGGAAAAATTGAACTATTACGATCAATATGTAAAATCAGAAAAATATATCGGAGATACGATTTTCACACATTTCTCGAACGTATTCCATGACTTAAACGGCATGACATGGGGAATTGTCGGACTTGGAAATATCGGCAGACGTGTTGCAGATATCGCAAAAATGTTTGGATGTCATGTCATTTACTATTCAACTTCCGGTAAAAACAATCAGGAGGGTTACGAGAGAGTTGATTTTGACACATTGCTGACAACCTCGGACATTGTATCTGTGCATGCACCACTGGATGCCAACACACAGAATCTGATGAACGCCGAAGCCTTTGCAAAAATGAAGAAATCTGCGATTTTCTTAAATCTCGGACGAGGACCGATCGTGGTGGAGCAGGATCTGGCAGATGCATTGAAAAACAATGAAATCGCAGCGGCAGGACTGGATGTGCTGTGTGTCGAGCCGATGAGTGCAGACAACCCGCTCCGTGAGATCAAGGACAGCAATAAGCTGATTATCACACCTCATATCGCATGGGCGAGTGTGGAAGCTCGGACAAGACTGATGAATATCATTCTCGGTCAGGTAAAGGAATATTTCAAATTATAAATAACACAGCCTGAGACAATTCCGTGCTCAGGCTGTAATTCTTTTTTAAGACGGCAGTTCACTGGATAACCCACTGTGAAAAGAGGCGTTTCCATAGTCTTTCAAAAACTGTTCGGTCAGAAACGCTGCTTTCGGTGAATGTATCCGTTCCTTTAACAATGCAGATAATTCAGTGAGACAATGGAGATATTTTTCTTCGGACCGCCCATAGAGATCGAAGAAAGATTCCACGGATGTGATGGACGGATCCCACGGGTTCGTCCATTTTTTGTGCTGCATGTTAAAAGGATCAGTGCGGAATAACAGCGAGTCGTTGGCGATCAACGGTGAAAATACCGGGTAGCCAAGTGTATGCTTTTCTGCAAAACGGAACAGCACTTTTTTCTGTCCGGTGCCATCGTATAAAATCCGGAAACCAAGCTGCGTTGCAAAAATCGCCATAAAAATCGTATAGCGGCTCACAAACAGACCGTGGTAAGTGTGCTGGTAAGCGTAGTGGAGCATACGCGCAACGATCCATTTCTGACGAGGTGTCAACATGATCGTATTTTCCATATGGAAGTCAGCACGCCGTCTGTGGTACTTCAGCTCGAGCAGAGAGGTGTCGATCTCGGTCTCTAAATAAGCGTGGCGGGAAAAATAACCTCTGTCATCTTTTTTATAATGTGTGCGTCCATAAATAAACGGATGGCAGATGGAATCTAATATATAATGTCCCAAAAATCCTTCCAGATAAGCATTTGCGATCTGCAGATCTTCCGGCTTCTTAAAGATACTGCGGCTCTCTAAAAGTGCGGCATAAAAAGCACCGGTATTTTCGGTGTGCGCCATGTCGCCCAAATTGTGTCCGTGCAGGACATACGCCGGTAGATAATAGAAAAAAATATCCGGTCCCTGATGACCTAAGGCATAAACCGCCCTGTTTTTATATAAATTGTTTTTCAAAACCGGATCGCTCAATTTCTCATACATATCACGACCAAAAATATAATGTGTCACATAGCCGGGCATAGAGTCATCTCCTAAGTAAAAGTATTTCATTTTCAGTACATTTTTATTATACCCACAAAATCAGGAGCTGTTAAGCAGAGAAGTCATTTTTAAGAAAAATATAATAACTGCGAAAAAAGATGGATAAAATTATGACAATGTTTATAATAAAAGTAATATGCGAAAGAGGAGAAGGAAATGAATTTAAATACAATAGGGGAAATTTTACGATTTTATCGAGAAAAATATGACTTTAAACAGAGCGATGTTTGTAATGGAATATGTTCAATTATGGAGGAAACATGAAAAAACAAAAGATATTTTTAAAAAATAAACAATTATTAGGATTTTATCTGGTGGTGGGAGTTCTTTTTTCTGTTATCAGTGTTGTTGCACCATCTATATCCGGAGAACTGGTAAATGCGGTTATTTACCGTCAGGGAGATGTGAAAGTATATTTGTTTTTACTTGTTTTAACATATATACTTTTACTACTGTTTTCCATTGCGGATCAGTATTTTTTTCAGTATTTCCAGATTAAGGAAAAGAATGCAATGCGAAACGAACTGTTTCAGGCATCCCTAAAGAGAGGAAATCAGGAAAAAGAGCAAATTGCAGCATTTACATCGTTTGTGAATAATGATGTGCCGAATATTGTAGAGAATTATTATGGTGGTACGGTTGATATTATAAAATGTGTCTGTATCATCATTTGTGTTGCATTAGAACTTTTTCAGATTCATTGGCTTTTGGCGGTAATTATTTTTGGAAGCAGCATATTGATTATTATGATTCCGAATATCATGCGTGGATATGCGTCGAAAAATCGAAAAAATTACGGAGAAGCACTCGAAAAATTTAATGCAGTGCAACAATCGCTGTTAAGCGGAGCAGAAACTGTAAAGGTGTGTTTGTACAGAAGCAATGCCAAAAGAATGATAGAAAATAAGAACAATGAGATTGAAAAAGAGGAAAAACGTTTGCGAAACTGTCAGGTAAGTGTTTACGGGCTTGCCGGAGGTATGCAGATATTGAAAAGATTTTTAATTCTTGCGGTAGGCGTGTATCTAATTTATAGAAATATCATAAAGGTAGGGGGACTTTTGGTAGCAGTCCAGTTGGCAGAAGTACTGGCTGCACCGGCAGAAACACTTGCCTATCTGTTAAATGCAAAAAATGAAGCAAGACCACTTGTAGAAAAATATGAACAGCTTGCAGAAACAGAAGAAGACCGGGGAAAAACAGATATCAACGATATAGAAGATATTTGTGTGGAACACTTATCCTACGGGCGAAACGGAGTAAAAATAATCAAAGATGTTTCTTTCACCTTTGAAAAGGGCAGAAAATATATGTTGACTGGATCAAGCGGAAGTGGAAAATCAACGTTTTTGAGATTAATAGGAAAACTGCAGGAAGGTACATATCAGGGAAATATCCGCATCAACGGCATTTTACTGGAAGAGATAAATATGGATTCTTTATATGGAAAGATGGGAATCGTATTTCAGGAGCCGTATTTATTTGGATTTTCACTAAAAGAAAATATTATTATGGGGCGCAATGTAAAAGACAGCGATTACGAAGCAATTTTGAAAAAATTAAATCTGGGATATTTGTTGGAACGCTTCTCAGATGTGGAACTTGACACAGAAATGGTAGCAAAATTATCGGGAGGTGAAAAGCAGCGGATTGCATTGGCAAGAGCGATGGTTGGAAAGCCGCAAGTGTATCTGTTAGATGAGATTACTTCCTCTTTAGATGAGCAGAATGCCCGAGAGATGGAAGAAATACTGTTAGCCGAAGATGCTATGGTTCTTTATGTATGTCACAAAATCATACCAGAATTGAAAGGACAGTATGAAATGCTGACATTTTAGGAAAGTAAAGGAAGCCAGAAAAGAATAATCCGTAATCATACGGTTGACTTTGAAAAAAATAATGCTATAATGCATATAGTATTAAAAACTACATATCATAATATCGATATTCAATATGGCGGTTTCTGTATATAGATGATAGACAATAAGTGGAAAATGTATATTGACATGCGACAAAGAAAAATTTTTGCATATTTAAAAAAAACATGAAATTTCATATACTTTCCACTAGTAAGAGAGAATATAGTTGTGAAAGCCTAAATATCTATACAAACGAGACAGATAGGTTGATTGGTGTGGAAAACGGAGGATTATGAGATGGCAAATTTAGTAGAGACAGTGGAAAGAAAAGCATTTGGTGTCGCAGTCGATGCAACATTAAAAAATCTGAATAAGGATCGTGAGAAAGCACTTCTGCAGATTGTTGACCTTGCAGAAAAATTTATGGGAAACAACTTCAGCAAAGAAGCGTATGATGGCGCGAGAGCAATGATCAAAAATCCAGATCATAAATGGATGAGATATGTAAACCGTCTTTTAGACGAAACAGATCCACACGTTGCTAAAATGACAGCATTAAACCTTGGTTTTCAGGCTGCATTTTTAGGAACAAAGACAATCCGTAAGATGAGGGAAGTACACAACTGTAACATTCCATGGCTGATCTTAATGGATCCGACATCTGCATGTAATCTGCATTGCACCGGATGCTGGGCAGCAGAGTATGGTAATAAGTTAAACCTGACATTTGATGAAATGGACAGCATTGTCACACAGGGCAAAGAGCTTGGTATTTACTTCTATATGATGACAGGTGGCGAACCACTGGTACGTAAGGCAGATATTATCAGGTTATGTGAGAAACACAATGAATGCGCATTTCACTGCTATACAAACGGAACGCTGGTAGATCAGGCATTCTGTGACGAGATGAAACGTGTCGGAAACCTTTCCTTATCTATTTCTTTGGAAGGATTTGAAGATGCGAACGATTTCCGTAGAGGAGCCGGTGTATACGATAAAGTGCTTCACGCAATGGATCTGCTCCATGAAAATGGATTGATTTTTGGTAACAGCGTATGCTATACTCGTAAAAACATGGACGCAGTTACTTCCGATGAATTCTTCGATCTGCTGATCGAGCATGGCAGCCGTTTTGCATGGTATTTCCATTTGATGCCGGTTGGTATGAAGGCAGCTCCGGAACTGATGCCTACAGCAGAACAGCGTGAATATATTTACCACAGAATCCGTGAAGTTCGTGCAAAAGAAGGCGGAAAAGAAATCTTCGTTATGGACTTCCAGAATGATGGTGAGTTTGTCGGCGGATGTATCGCAGGCGGCAGAAACTACTGCCACATCAATCCAAAGGGAGATGTTGAGCCTTGCGTATTTATCCACTACTCCAGTGCCAATATCCGTGAGAAATCATTGCTTGAATGTCTGAAACAGCCATTATTCATGGCATACAGGGATGGTCAGCCATTCAATGACAATATGTTAAGACCATGTCCAATGCTTGAGAATCCGGAATTGTTACAGAAGATGGTACATGAAACCGGAGCACATTCTACCGATGTGGAAGAGGCTGAGCCGGTAGAACATTTATGCGGAAAATGCGAAGCATATGCATGCGAGTGGAAGAAGACTGCGGATAAACTGTGGGAAGAGCATCCTTATCATCAGAAAGGATACACAAATTTCAAGAAGAAATAAGAGGCGAGACCAATTAGTAAAAAGCAGAAAAATCTTTTGAAATGGCTATTTGTAATTTTAATTATAGGAGCGATCGTATATACCTTCCGGGATACAGCGGGACCAATCTTAGAGCAGTTAAAAGAAACGACACCGTCTGTTCTCGCAGGTATATGCGTGATGTCAGGGATATATTGTCTTGTTGAGGCACTGATCACTACAGTGCTGGCAAAACAGTATAACCCTGATTTTCGTTATCAATGGGGAATAGAAAATATGTTTTTCTGTTCCTTTTATCGTGTTGCGACACTTGGAAGCGGCTCCGGTGTTGCAGCGATCATTTATCTGAATGAACACGGTGTTGATTATTCGAAAGGATTTGGAATGTACATGCTCCAGTATGCATTCCATAAGATCAGCATAGCGATTTATTCGGCGATTTTCTTTTTCCTAAGCTGGAATTATATGTGCGGACATTTTGGAGGTTATACCTGGCTGCTTCTGGCGGGGTATGCTATTACCATGGTGATCACACTGGCACTGATCCTGTTCTGCTGTTCCACAAAGTTCCATCAGCTGATTTTTGCAATGCTTGATTTCTTTAATAAAAAGGGAAAGTATGACGCATTGGAACACCAGTTGAGAGAACAGTGCGCAGATCTGGAAGCCGCTTCTAAATATCTTCTGCATAAGAAGAAAATGGTCGCCGGTGTGATCGGCTTAAACCTGTTAAAGCTCTGCTTCTGGTATGGAATGCCGTATCTTCTTTTTGCAGGAGATAAAAATATTAATCTGGTGGAAACCATGGCGATCACCGCATTGTCTGTTATGCTTGCTGCCGTAATTCCGGCACCGGCGGGGATTGGTTCCACCGAGTTTGTATTTACCGGACTTTTTGCCGGGATTGTTGGGACAGGCATAGCCGGTTCGGCGTCTCTGTTATATCGTTTCGCCACATTTGTTTTTCCATTTCTGATCGGTGTAGCTGTGGTGATCACACGAAAGATCAGGGAACGGCGGGCAATGGAAAATCTCTGATGACGCAGTCTGCATAGATGCAAGGGTTGATACCTCATAATGATTTTTCCATAAAAGTCATTGTGGGGTATTTTTTTGAGAAAAAAGAGGTCTTAAGAAAAGATTAAGCTTCACAAAATTGACAAATTTTTATGGGATGATAGAATATCGTTGGTAAAGTGTAAAAAATGGGTAAAATCGAGGTGAGATGCACGGGCGGATGCAGCGTGTGCAACAATTACAGGGAGCAGGAAGATGAAGATTCGTCTGAAATTTGAAAAAACAAATCTGATACGTCTTATCGTGGCAATGATTTTTGCAGCGGTATTATATTATAAAGTAACATTTCCGATTTATGTGCTGGCAGGTTTTGGAGCCTGCTATTTCCTGATCAAAAGTCTGGAAATTGAAATTAACAATAAATGGTTAAGACTGGCGCTTGGCATTCTCATGCTTGGCGGCAGCAGTGCGATGACTGCTCATATGGTGCAGTATCTTTTGCTGGATGCGGAACTTCGGGCAAGGATCATGGACAACAAAATGTTTTTGAACGTCCTGTGCTGTCTGGTGGTGTATCTGGTGGTTCAGGTGTTTACAAAAAATGTGGGTCTGACCTGTATTATTTCTCATATGGCACTGATGATTTTTGCGGGGATCAACTATTTTGTCTATCTGTTCCGTGGAAATGAATTTATTTTCAGCGATCTTCGTTCTATTTCCACCGGATTAAGTGTGGCTGGAAATTATGAGTTTGTGCTGGATGACAGAGCAGTTTACGTGGTACTGCTGTCGGTACTTTATGTGGCATTCGTGCGGAAAATCCATGTGAAATTTGAAAAAAGGCTGTGGATGGCAGTGGTATGTATTTCCATTGCGGTATTCTGCTGTGCTTATATTGGAACCGAGACAGAAGGCACTGTGACTGAGACGTGGGAGCAGAAGGGAAGCTACCGCAACGGTTATATCTTGAATTATGTGTTGAGTATCCGTGACTGCTTTATTGCGGAGCCGGACGGATATTCAGAGGAAGTGATCTCGGAGCTGGAGGATCAGTACAGCGGCGACGGAGAAAGTTATGTAAATCAAGACGTAGAGAAAAATCCTACGATCATTGTTGTGATGAGTGAATCGTATGCGGATCTTTCCGTGGTGGGAGATTTTCTGACGAATGAGCAGGTCACACCGTATTATGATTCCCTGCAGGACAATATCATGAAGGGACATGCCCTTTCCTCCGTTTTTGGTGCGAAAACGCCAAACTCTGAATGGGAGTTTATGACCGGAAATTCCATGGCATTTCTGCCGAGCGGTTCGGTTGTATATCAGCAGTATATCAGCGATACGCCGACTTCCATTGTGTCGAATCTGAAGAATATCGGTTACACCTGCGTGGCGATGCATCCTTATTATGAGACAGGCTGGAGCCGCAACGTGGTTTATCCGACCATGGGATTTGATGAAACACATTTTATTGATGATTTTGACCAGACAAAACTGCTGCGGAAATATATTACCGACCAGGAGCTTTACGAGAGCATTGTAGAGCGGTATGAGAGCAAAAAGGCAAATGAAGACCTGTTTATCATGAGTATTTCCATGCAGAACCATGGCGGTTACACGGAAAAATACCCGAATTTTAATGAGCAGATCCGGACACTCGGAGCAAGTTATTCCGATGCGAATCAGTATCTGTCGCTGCTTCATGAGAGCGATAAGGCGCTGGAATATCTCATCAGCTATTTCCAGAGCGTGGATGATCCGGTGGAGATCGTCTTTTTCGGGGATCACCAGCCGAGTCTGAACACGAATTTTTACAAAGGGCTGAACGGAAAAGGTTTGTCGGGGCTGACAGAGGATGAACTGGAGAATCTTTATACTGTGCCGTTCTTCATCTGGACGAACTATGAGACAGAGACAGAGGAAGTTCCGATCACAAGCCTGAATTACCTCTCCACGATGGCGTTGGAGCGCGCCGGGATCGCACTTCCGTCTTATAATCAGTTTTTGGCTGATATGCAGCAGACGATTCCTGCAATTAATTCGAGGGGATACTATTCTGTTTCCAGTGGCTGTTTTAAGCATTTGGAAGAGGCGACGGGAGAAGAGGCTGAGTGGATCGATCGGTATCAGATTTTGCAGTATAACAATATGTTCGACAAAAAGAAGCAGAGTAAGGTTTTCTTTCCGTATCTGCAAAATTAATGTGTTGCGAAACTCAATATAGGTAATGAAGATTATGAAAAAACAGCAGGTGCATAAGAAAACACGTTTTCACTACGTGTCGCTCGCAACGGTACTAAGAACTCATCTCCTGCATTTCATTTCTGATAAATCAGAATGAAATACAGAATCTGACTTCTAAGGACCGGCGGCTCCCCAGTGTTTTCTTATGCACCTGTCGTTTTTTCATAATTAAATTTACGTTATATGGGAGTTTCGCTATAAAGTAATAGATGGTATACTTGGGAAAGAAAAGATAGATAGGAAGGTAGAATAAATGGAAATGGTAACACTTGGAAAGACCGGGATCACGGTCAATAAGAATGGATTCGGGGCGCTCCCGATACAGAGGATCAGCATAGATGATGCAGTTGCGCTTGCGAGAAGGGCATATGAAGCGGGCATGACTTTTTTTGATACAGCAAGATTTTATACGGACAGCGAGGAAAAATTAGGCGAAGCTTTCGACGGAATGAGAGAGAAAGTCTGCATCGCCACAAAAACGGCTGCCCAGAATGCGGAAGACTTCTGGAAAGATTTAGAGGTTTCCCTGCATAATTTAAGAACGGACTACATTGATATTTATCAGTTCCACAATCCATCTTTCTGCCCGAAGCCGGGAGATGGCACAGGATTGTATGAAGCGATGTTAGAGGCAAAAGCGCAGGGAAAAATACGCCACATCGGAATTACAAACCACAGACTTGCAGTGGCAAACGAAGCCATTGATTCCGGTCTGTATGAGACATTACAGTTCCCATTCTGCTATCTTGCGACAGAAAAAGATCTGGAACTTGTGAAAAAATGTAAGGAAGCAGATATGGGGTTCATCGCTATGAAGGCACTTTCCGGTGGACTGATCAATAATTCGGCAGCAGCTTATGCATTTGAGGCGCAGTATGACAATGTGCTCCCTATCTGGGGTGTCCAGAGAAGATCAGAACTGGAAGAATTTATTTCCTATATCGACAATCCTCCGGTGATGAATGATGAAATCAAAGCGCTCATCGAGCATGACAGAAAAGAATTAAGCGGGGAATTCTGTCGTGGATGTGGTTATTGTATGCCATGTCCGGCAGGAATCGAGATCAATAACTGTGCGAGAATGTCACTCATGCTGCGCCGCGCACCATCGGATGCACAGCTCACACCGGAAATGCAGGAGAAAATGAAGAAGATTGAGAATTGTTTACACTGCAACAAATGTAAGAGCAAATGTCCGTATGGACTTGATACCCCAGCATTGTTACAGAAAAATTATGAGGACTACAAGCGCGTGCTTGCCGGGGAAGTGAGCGTGAGATAAAAATCTCCGTAATGGTAAACTATGGCTTCATTTTTAACATAATAATCGTGTGAAAAGTGAAAGTTTCCTCATCATAGTACATCTGCATATTTCCGTTATAGTTATGAACAATTTTTTCTATGCTCTTAATACCAAAGCCATGTGCCTGTGGGTCAGGTTTGGAAGAAACAAGTTCCCCATTTGGAGAGAACGGATTGCAGGCACATGAGTTAATGATTGTAATGATGATAAATGGTGTATGTTCTCTTTGGGTGGCAGAGATTTCAATATAGGGATCTTTGATGCGTTGTGACGCTTCCACTGCATTATCCAGCAGGTTACAGAAAAGAGAAGTAACATCTGAATCCGAGAGGAAAGCAGTGGTATTACTGCGGATATCTGCGTGAAATGCAATATGCAGATCATTACACACTTTTTTATAGCGGCATAAAATATTATTTAATATTTTGTGATCACATATCTTAGAAAATTCCAATAAATCAGAGGACTGCATTAGTTGATCAATGTAAGCTCTGATTTTTTCATTCTCGTTATCTTCATTTAACAGTGCAATGGATTGAAGATGTTTTTTCATATCATGGATTAAAATACGCTGATTTTCATTTTGTGCAATGAGCATTTTATAATATTCTGCAGAATCATGTTCTTTTTGTAATTGCAATTGCATTTCTGTAAATTCAAGATGTTTTTTCTGGTTGTATTGATTCAGACCGAAAATTAACAGATTAACAATCAGAAGGAAAAAAGCACTGGTGGTGATCAGACGGTTTTGGGCGGCTGTCATTGCAGTAGAATCGCAGACTGCAATTAGAATCAATACGATTATCTGGGCAATGAATGGAATTAAAATCGTAAAGAAAACAGATTTATCATACTGTAAAAACGGTTTCTGTCGTTTCTTTAACCATAACAGAAGTACCGACATTACAGCAAAAAAGAGAGTTTTGCTCATAACGGCAAAAAGAAGCTTTAAATGAAAATCAGCAGCACGCAGGCTTGCAGAAGTCAAAAAAGTAGACAGGAAACTATATACCGGAAGTTCACATGCTCCTGTGAGTACTTCAAATAGGAGTGAATGAAAAAGTGCATAATACCAGCTGGTCTTATAGAGAAATATAAGGTAGAGAAAACAAACTGTAGTGTACAATATACAATTCAGTAAGAATACATTATGTAAACTAGATAAAAAGAGAATAAAAAATCCGGAAGATAAACAAACGAAACGGATTTTGGTACTGTATTTTGGAACAAACAGGATAGATACATAATTCCAGAATACAAGTCCCTCTATCAAAAAGCTAAAAAAGTAACATATTCTTTCATCCATGGATATTACCTCATACTTTCCAGATAAAGCAAATAAGCATCTTTAAAAGTGCGGTATTTACGCCGCGTCAAATAAGCAGTGAGCTGATTCGTTAAGTGAATCAGTGTGTGGTCAAAGTCTGTTATATGCCCAAGATTTATAATAAAACTCCGGTGTGTCTGAAAAAAACAGCTTTTTGGGAGTGTATCCAGCCAATACGCCATATTTCGTACAGACTCGTAACTTTTCTGCACAGTGAAAACCATAACTTTGCGTTCCGCAGCTTCAACGACAATAATATCAGTAGCAGAGATGGCATGGACGCCGTTTTTGGTTTCCACCGGTATCAAAAGGGTGGATGTATGATAGAGGTTGACAGCATCCTGCATATTGCGGAAAAAACGCTGCTGTTCCAAAGGCTTGGAAAGATAACGGAATACGTGAAAACGCATAGCCTCATCCAAATATTCAGAGTAAGATGTGACAATAAAAATGATCACAGCAGGGTTACTTTTCTTTAACTCGTTTCCTACATAAATGCCATTCATGTCCGGCATTTCAATATCTAAAAAAACGATATCCTTATTTCCAGTGTCATTTAATAAATCCTCTCCGCAGGAGTAAGAAATAACTTCAGGACATTTTATATGTTTGTATGTAAAAAAAGATTTTAAATTTTTATGGATCTGTTCAATTGCCAACGGATCATCATCACATATTAAAATTCTCATGTTGGTATTCCTCTTGCTTTTTCTTCTATTGTACCATGAAGCACAGTCCACCGTGCACGATATATACATACATCAGCATGTTTGGTCTGCATATTCCCGATGGGCACTGTTCATTGCTTACGCACATTATATCGGGAAAGATGATATTTTGCAAAAGCAGTGCATGAAAAGACCAAAATGGAGCGAAATATGTCGTTTCAATCCGGAACTATCGCTTTTATCTGCATAACAATTTAAAATCATATTGTGAAATTCAATGACAAAAATAAAGAGATGATGTTGTATAAATAAAGTTGACACCTTATTCTCAAGGAATTCATGTATAATA
>ERZ773110.1084-NODE-1084-length-23188-cov-36.904768_pt1 | contig 23188 bp, 21 predicted proteins | sample MGYA00580568_ERZ773110 | MGnify/ENA primary metagenome ERZ773110 (study PRJEB29015, sample SAMEA2737870) | human gut metagenome | biome: human gut; feature: human-associated habitat; material: faeces | place: China | collected 2012 ... | reverse complement strand
ATCAAGGTTTTAAAAGAATTTTAGAACAATAAAATGGGTAGTTTTTGACACTACCTAAGAAGAAAGAGAGGTAAGGATATGATTCAGTTTACAACAAATAACACAACATTACAAAATCATAGTAAGAATTACCTCGGTAAACGTTTATAGGCAGCAGTTGACTGTTGTGGGAATAAGAGATATGTCCGTGGTGTAATTCGCCACGGACTTTTTATGTTTTAAGACAGATCAGCGGATAAATGCGCTTCGTGGTGAAGATACTGCGGAGCGTTTTTTGTTTACCGGGGATTCGAAAAAACAAGGGAGGTAAAATCCTCTCCTCACCATGGGGTTCGGATTTTGCTTCGCAAAACTAGGAGGATTTATGAGAAAGTTAAGCAGTTATATCGGGCGTTATTGGTATGGTTATGTGTTTGCCATTGCAAGCATGGTCACTGCCATTGCGTTAGATATGTTATATCCGAAGATCACACAGAAGATTGTGGATGACGTTATTTTAGGCGGGCAGATGGAGATTCTGACGAAGCTGTTGGCCGGAATCGTGCTTGTAGGAATTGGAAGAAGTATTTTTGGTTATTGTAAGGAGTTTACGTTTGATTTTCTGTCATCGAAAATCGGGGCAGAGATGCGAAAGGATTTATTTAACCACATTCAGACCTTGTCCATGCGGTATTTTGACGATACCAATACAGGAGAACTGATGGCGAGAGTCAAAGATGATGTGGATAAAATCCAGAATGCATTAGGTTATGTGGGAATGTTGCTGATCGAGGTGACGATCCATGTGGTATTTGTTTTATACTGCATGTTTTCCCTGAATTGGAAAATGGCATTTTTGCCGGTTACAGTCATGCTCTGCTGCGCTGTGGTGGCAATTATCATGGAGCGTAAGTTGGATAAAGTTTATGAGGATATCAGCGAGGAAAATGCAGTGCTGACCACTGTTGCAGAGGAAAATCTGGCAGGTGTGCGCACGGTAAAAGCGTTTGCAAGGGAAGATTATGAGATCAAAAAATTTTTGTCCCACAATGAACGCTATTACAATCTGAACATCACACAGTCCAAAGTGCTGGTGCGGTATTATCCGCTGTTTCAGTTTGTCGGAAAAGTGCTTCCGGTGGCAATTACCATTCTTGGAGGAATTTCTGTGATGAATGGAAATATGTCATTAGGTGCGCTGGTCGCATATGTAGAATACAGCAGAAACTGTACCTGGCCAATGGAAATGATGGGATGGCTGACAAATGACCTGTCTTCCGCAGTCGCATCATATAAAAAAATCAAAAAGATATATGAGGTGAAACCGGAAATTGAGGATAGCCGGAATGTTGTAACGTTAGATCATGTCAGCGGAAATGTTGAGTTTGATCATGTTTCCTTCAAGCTGGATGGAAAACAGATTTTATCAGACATCAGTTTTTCGGTAAAAGAGGGAAAGACGCTCGGAATTATGGGGGCGACAGGTTCCGGAAAATCATCGATCATCAACATGCTGCATCGTTTTTATGACACAACGGAAGGCTCCGTCAGACTCGACGGTGTGGATATCAGAAAAATATCTTTAAGACAGCTAAGAAGAAGCGTTGCCGTTGTTTTACAGGATGTGTTCCTGTTTTCGGATACCATTGAAGAAAATATCAAAATGGGTAACCGCAGCACGATGCAGATGGACGAGATAAAGAGTGCCGCAGCGAGTGCGCAGGCAAGCAGTTTTATTGAAAAAATGGATGAACAGTATGAGACCGTTATCGGTGAGCGCGGTGTAGGACTTTCCGGTGGACAGAAACAGCGGATCAGTATCGCACGCGCATTGTCAAAACACAGCCCGATTCTTGTCATGGACGATTCCACTTCGGCTCTTGATATGGAGACCGAGCATGAAATCCAGAAGACATTAAACAGTCTGAAAGACACAACGAAGATCATCATTGCACACCGCATTTCAGCAGTCTGCCACGCAGATGAGATCATTTATCTGCAGGATGGCAGGATCGCAGAGCGCGGCACACATGAGGAGCTTCTTGCAAAGAAGGGACTGTATTATGACACTTATATGGCACAGTACGGCGGATATCTGGCATCTTAAAAAGTGTGCCATGCAGAAGCTGGAAATAAAAATATAAAATGACACATATAGCGAAGGCAGGGCTTCGCTGGAATTTTGACCTGATTTAAATATAACACAGAAGGAGGCTACTATGGCAGTCAATTCATTTCGTGAAGACGAATATATGGAAAACACCGACAAAAAGAAGATTTTAAGCCGGCTGCTTTCCTATTTGTTCGATTATAAATTAGCGATTGCCGGCGTTTTGGTCTGTATGGGGATTACCGTAGGAATCTCACTGGTAAACCCATTGCTGATCGAAGAGGCGATCGATCATTACATAGCGCAGTCAGATTTTAAAGGACTGATCGCACTTGGAATTTTTGCGCTCGCACTGAACGTTCTTTTTATCATTCTCGTAAAAGTAAGAATGTACAGTATGTCCGTGATTTCCAATAAAATATTATTAAAGATCCGACAGGATTTATACGAGCATATCCAGACGTTATCTTTCTCGTTTTTTGACAGCAGACCGACCGGAAAAATTCTTGCAAGAATCATCGGAGATGTCAATTCACTGAAAGATGTCCTGACGAATATGGTCACGACTCTGATCCCGGAATTTATCACCGTCATCGGTGTTGTCGTGATCATGATGATAAAAGACTGGCGTCTGGCGCTGGCATCCTTAAGCACGATCCCGATCATGATCGCCGGTATTTTTCTGGTGCAGAAAATATCTCATAAGAGATGGCAGATTTACCGTAAAAAATCATCCAACCTAAATGCCTATGTGCATGAGGACATTGCAGGGATGAATGTAGTGCAGAGTTTTGGTGCGGAGGACGAGACAAAAGAAATTTTTGAAAACCTGACGGATGAACACCGCAATGCGTTTGTGGATGCAGTCATTTTTGCAGATATGTTCGGACCGGTCATTGACTTCTGCTGGGGAATCGGAGCGATGATGCTATATCTGGTCGGCATCCGTTTCCTTGGGTTTGAAAAAGTATCCGTCGGACTTCTGGTGGCGTTCGGAAGCTATATTAATATGTTCTGGAACCCGATCATGAATCTGAGTAACTTTTACAATAATCTGGTCACAAACCTGACAGCCGCAGAGAGGATTTTTGATATTCTGGATACCGAACCGGACATCACAGATGCAAAAGATGTAGAAGAACTGCCGGAAGTAAAGGGTGAAGTGACATTTTCGCATGTTGGATTCACCTATGACCGGGGAACACCGGCGGAGACGAAGGTGTTAGAGGATGTCAATTTTGTCGTGAAACCGGGTGAGACGATCGCACTTGTCGGACCGACGGGCGCAGGAAAAACAACGATTGTCAATCTGATCAGCCGTTTTTATGATATTGAGCAGGGAAAAATCCTGATCGACGGATATGACCTGACGAAAGTATCCATGAACAGCCTGCGCAGACAGATGGGCGTCATGACACAGGATAATTTCATTTTCCACGGAACAGTGAGAGACAACATTTTATATGGAAAACTGGATGCCACCGACGAAGAGGTGATCGCAGCAGCGAAGGCTGTCAACGCACATGATTTTATCATGAAAATGGAAAAAGGCTATGATACCGAGCTGAAAGAGCACGGAGCAGGACTTTCCATCGGACAGCGTCAGCTGATCGCATTTGCAAGAACAATGGTTTCCATGCCAAAAATCCTGATCTTAGATGAGGCAACTTCAAGCATTGACACGCACACCGAGATTTTAGTGCAGAGAGGAATCGAGGCGCTGCTTGCCGGAAGAACGAGTTTTGTCATTGCACACCGTCTGTCGACCATCCAGAATGCAGACCGTATTTTTGTGATTGACAAGGGCGGCATTTTAGAACAGGGAAGCCCGGCGGAACTGATGGAGAAAAAAGGAGCTTATTATAAGCTTTATATGGCGCAGTTTGCAGAGCTGGGATGAAATTATCAGGGACACAGAACAAAAATTTTTTGATTTCTAAAAAATGAGGGAGATTTTTATAATGTATACAATCCAAAGAATTACCGAAGAAAATAAATCAGACATTCATCTGCTGAATGAACCATTTAAAATCTGGGGGAGAATGACTCCACTTTTCGATGGAAAAGCATGGTCTTATCAGACGAAAGAGTTACCACAGGAAAAGCAGTATGAAATGTGTTTTCCTGATTTTGAAAATAACTATGACGAAATGAAAAGTGAGTATTTTTTTGCAGGGGCATATGATGGGCAGGGAACATGCATCGGGCTTGCCGTCTATAAAAATGACTGGTTCGATTATCTGTATCTGGATGACCTGAAAGTGAATGGCAGCCACAGGGGACATGGCATTGGGAAAACGCTGATCGAAGAAGGCAAAAAGATTGCTCTCGAAAACGGATATCATGGCATTTATACGATAGGTCAGGACAACAATCTTTCTGCCGATCTTTTTTACCTGAAAAATGGTTTTGAAATTGGCGGATTCAATACGCAGGTTTACAAGGGGACGAAGCAGGAAGGAAAAAGTGACATCTATTTTTATTTAAACATTGAATAGCATCAGGAGCAGAAAAATGAGTAAATTGTATTTTGTACGACATGGCGAAAGCGAATGGAATGTAGCAGACAAAATTTGCGGAAGAACAGATATTCCGCTCACGAAGAGAGGTCATGAACAGGCGGTGGAAACCGGGAAAAAGATTGTGGCAGAGGGAATCAAGGCAGATGAAATTTTATATTCTCCACTGCTTCGGGCGGCAGACACTGCAAAACATATCAGCGAAATGACAGGAATCCCGGCACATATGGAACCGAGACTGATCGAGCAGAATTTTGGCGTGTGGGAGGGGACTTCACCGCGCAATGCGCCGGAATTTTTAAAGGCAAAGAAAGATTTTTTGAACCGCTATGGCAATGGAGAATCCATGTTTGAACTGGCACAGCGCATTTATAATCTGCTGGATGAGCTAAAGGAGCAGCAGGATAAGACCTACATACTGGTGGCGCACAATGGGATTGCACGGGTGGTGCAGTCGTATTTTAAGGACATGACAAATGAGGAGTATGCGGCATTTGGAGTGCAAAACTGCAGCGTGACAGAGTTTTTGTTTGAGGATAAAAAGGGAACATGCAAATGAAAATAGCGCTGGCAGCAGTTGGATTTTATGAGAGGGATATAGAACATAATAGAAATAAAATTATAAAATGTCTGAAAGAAAACAGTGGAAAAGTGGATCTGATTTTATTTGGAGAAACTTTTTTACAGGGGTTTGAGGCCTTGGGCTGGAAGTATGAAACGGATCAGCATATGGCATTATCTGTCTCTGACAGCAATATTCAGACGATACAGAAAGCAGCAGAGGAGAATGCACTGGCAGTGTCTTTTGGGTTCCTTGAGAAAGCGGGGAATAAAATTTACAGCAGTCAGCTTACCATCGGTGCAGATGGAAATATTTTAAATCTGTTTCGCAGGGTGTCAAAAGGCTGGAGGGAATCTTTTACGGATGAACATTATGCAGAAGGAGATATGTTTACAAAATTTGAATATCTGGGAAATACATTTTCAATTGGTCTTTGCGGCGATCTGTGGGATGAGAAAAATGTCATGCAGATAAAGAAACTTCGTGCGGATGTGGTACTCTGGCCTGTATACACAGATTTTTCGGCGAAAGAATGGAACAAGGAAATGAAGTATGAGTATGCCGCGCAGAGTAAGAAAATTGGAAGGCAGGTTTTACTTGTAAATTCAGTGTGTCTCAGTGGAAATGAAGAAGAATTGGCAAAAGGCGGTGCCGTCTGTTTTTTGGATGGGCAGATAAAAGAAGAACTTCCGGCAGGGAAAGAAGGCGTGCTGATGGTACAGGTTTGATGAATAGTTGTTACATTTTTAGATGTTTGTAACTTATCTTTTCTAAATTCTTTTGCTACAATAGGAAGTAGAAAATGTGAAAAAAATAACATACAAGGGGAAAAGGGTATGTATGTTAATGGATTTCCGTTTTCGAAAACTTATTAACAACAGATTGAAAAAAGGAGAAGAGTTATTATGGCAAACAGAATTATGTTAAACGAAACATCTTATCACGGAGCAGGTGCGATTGAAGAGATCGCAAATGAAGCAAAGGCACATGATTTCAAAAAAGCTTTTGTATGTTCCGATCCAGATCTGATCAAATTTGGTGTGACAAAGAAAGTGACAGATGTTCTTGATAAAAATGGTCTTGCTTATGAAATTTATTCTGATATCAAAGCAAACCCAACCATTGAAAACGTACAGCATGGTGTAGAGGCATTCAAAAAATCCGGTGCAGATTATCTTATCGCAATTGGCGGAGGGTCTTCCATGGATACTTCCAAAGCAATCGGAATTATCATTGCAAATCCGGAGTTTGAAGATGTAAGAAGTCTCGAAGGCGTTGCTCCTACAAAGAAACCTTGTGTACCGATCATCGCAGTACCAACAACAGCAGGTACAGCAGCAGAAGTTACCATCAACTATGTTATTACAGATGTTGAGAGAAAGAGAAAATTTGTCTGCGTAGATCCACATGATATGCCGATCATTGCAATTGTTGATCCAGATATGATGTCTTCCATGCCTAAGGGATTAACAGCATCTACCGGTATGGATGCTTTGACACATGCCATTGAAGGATATACAACAAAAGCTGCATGGGAAATGACAGATATGTTCCACTTAAAAGCTATTGAAATTATTTCCAGATCTTTAAGAAGTGCAGTTGCCAATGAAAAAGAAGGTCGTGAAGGCATGGCACTTGGACAGTATATTGCAGGAATGGGATTCTCAAATGTAGGACTTGGAATCGCACATTCCATGGCTCATACATTAGGTGCTGTTTATGATACACCACACGGAGTTGCATGTGCGATGATGCTTCCAATCGTTATGGAGTATAATGCAGAATGCACAGGTGAAAAATACCGCGAGATCGCCCGTGCAATGGGAGTAGAAGGTGTAGATAATATGTCTGTAGAAGAATACCGCAAGGCAGCAGTGGAAGCTGTACAGAAATTATCCATTGATGTTGGTATTCCAACAAAACTGGAAGCTTTGAAAGAAGAAGATTTAGACTTCCTCGCTGAGTCTGCACATGCAGATGCATGCGCACCAGGTAATCCAAAAGATGCAAGTGTGGAGGACTTAAAGGCATTGTTCCGTAAATTGATGTAAACCGGAGTTTAGGTGACGTAGTGTCGCAGATTCTGCAGTGCTTTTATAGGTTGTGAAGGGCAGATATAAGCGTCTTTTCACAAGTCGTGATCTTATAGGTTTATGAAAAGGAAAATGGTATAAACGAAATAGATTGAAATTACAGAGGGGAAACAATAGATGATTTCCATTGATACAAAAAGACTCCATCTTCGAAATGTATTGCAAAATGATGTGGATGTAATATTTGATTATAGAAATAACGAAATATGTGCTCGATATCAGAGAGGACAGGTAAAAGACTATGAAGGAATTGTAAGTTTGATTGAACGCCGAAGAATAGTTGTTATGCCAAAGGATCATATATTTTCTCTCGGATATACCTTTTCTTATAAATATCATCGACAAGGATATGCTTTTGAAGCCTTAACTGTTTTGACTGAACATCTTCACAAGATGGCTCCAGAATGGGAGTTTATTAGTTTTACAGAATGTAAAAATATATTTGCTCATCTGGGCAAATAACTTCTGGTTGCCTAAACACTTATTACCACAATACAACAGAATATATATTTGACATGGAATCAGTTGAATGTTAGTATAATTATATAAAAGTGCTACCGATAGACGGTTAGCCCTGAAATTTATAGTTTACAAAAGTAACCGCCAAAGTTTTCATGAGGTGACCCCAAAAAGTTAGACTTTTATTGCGTAACAGATTTTGTCTGTTACGCATTTTTTATGCAGCCAAGAGACTAAGGAAATAATTGAAGATATAATTTACAGTGCGACTCTTGCCCCATCTGCCAAAAACAGACAGCCTTGGAAATTTATTGTATATCAAGGTGAAGAAAAGTCTAAGCTGGTTGATGTTATGTGCCAGGGAATAAAGTCAGAAAAAATCACTCATAAACTTATGCCAGAATGGGCATTTGCTATACCGGATGCAGAGAATACTGTTAGAGTTATGGAAGAAGCACCATGTCTTATAGTAGTGCTTAATACAAATCAGAAAACTCCATTTGATAGTATTGAAGATGAAAAACGTATTGTGGAAATTTGTGATTCGCTATCGATAGGCGCTGCTATTGAAAACCATTATACTGTAGACTTGACAGACAGATTCGATCAAAGTATTAGAATAAAATTGCATAATAACGGTAATAGAGAAAATTTCCACTTTTTCCATTGGAAGAGTACGGGAAATTTCTAGGAAATCAAAATTAAAAACTAATACCAAAAAATGAATAATTTTAAAAAAGTGGGAATAGAATAATGACAGAATGCGCAGAGTGTGATAATATCAGTCTATGAAATATATTACCGAAAAATGAAAATTATTCAAAAAATGGGAATAGGAGATTTTGCCATGCAGATTATCGCAAGAAAAAAGTATTTAGATGAACTGATTGAATTGTATGGGACACCAGATATAAAAGTAATTACAGGCATCAGACGAAGCGGTAAATCGGTATTGCTGCAAGAGTTTGTCTCTTATCTGCAGTCATTAGAGGAAACGGTAAATATTGTTATGATAAACCTCCAGGAATTAGAGTTTGATTATTTGTTGGAGTATCATGCATTGCATAAGTATATCTTGGATCAGTACAAAGAGGGAATGACGAATGTTTTATTGATTGATGAGGTTCAGCTATGCCCGCAGTTTGAACTTGCAATTAATAGTATTTATACAAAAGGAATTTATGATATTTATATTACCGGTTCAAACGCATTTTTGTTAAGCTCAGATTTAGCAACACTTTTTACAGGGAGAACGATGGAAATAAAAGTATATCCATTTTCTTTCGTGGAATATCTAACTTATTATGGAATTACAGACAGGTATGATGAAGCTTTTGATCAGTATGTCCGAACTGGTGGTATGCCTGGATCTTATGTATATAAGACTGGGGACAGACAGTATGATTACATTAGGGATGTGTATTCAACCATTCTTATCAGAGATTTGGTTGAAAAGTATAAGATAAGAAATAAATCAGAGTTTACTAATATATCTGAATTCATGATGGATAACATCGGTAATTTACTTTCGCCTAATAATATCAGCAAAACTTTAAAAAATGACCAGAGCGAGATAACCAGAAAGACGGTGTCAAAATACATTGGGTATTTGGAAAATGCATTTCTGTTCTATGAGGCAAAACGTTATGATTTAAAAGGGAAAAAATATCTGGCAAATAATAGTAAATATTATCTTTGTGATACATCGTTTCGTTATGCAGTCAATGGTACACGAAACATGGACTTTGGAAGAGTTTACGAAAATATTGTTTATTTGGAGTTGCGTAGGAGAGGATATGAGGTATATGTGGGAAAACTTTATAAAAAGGAGGTGGATTTTGTAGCAAAGAAACGTGAGGCTCAAATATATATTCAGGTAAGCGATAATATTTCAGATGAAAAAACATTTGAAAGAGAATATTCACCGTTGCTTGCAATAAGAGATGCATATCCTAAGATGATAATTGCAAGAACACATCATGAAATTTATGATTATAAAGGAGTGCAAGTGGTTGATATCTGTAGATGGTTACGAGAATAGTACAAACTACTGAGTTCATAATTATACAAGGTGTCAGGTACTATGAAGCATAAGTAAATAGTGATTCAAATTTCAGTGTAGATAGTTGTAGGAAGAGGCATTTCTTGATAAGTTAATCGAGTTGTTGGATTAGTTCTAATCGTTTTATTTGCAATCTTATTGCGAAAATAGCAAAAATGATTTAAAACAGGTGAAATCTCAATCGGAATTTACAGGAGGTAAGGATGCTTACTTTATATGAGCCAAAATATGAGGACTTGTGGTTTCGGAAAATGATGCTGGCCGATGAAGATACCATGTCCTACAATCATGCGTGGGGCGGGACAATTATTGGATCGCTTGCCACGAGGACAAGCGGTATTATCGGTACCTAAAAAATGAAGATGGTCAATTCGTTGGAGAAATTGCGTATCACTACGATGCCGAAACACAGCATGAGATAGCCGATGTTATCATATATTCGAAATACAGAAGAAAGGGCTATGGAAGCGAGGCGTTGGATCTGCTGTGTTTCGTAGCGAAAAACAATGGGATTTCAGTTCTCTACGATGATATTGCAATTGACAACCCCGCTATTACACTTTTTCTGAAGCATGGATTTGTGGAAGAATACCGAACAGAAGAAAAAATAATTCTCAAGAAGGAACTGTGATACAAATTCATGTTTATATAACTATAAGAAATGATGCTAGTGGAGGTGTAAATGATGATTCAAAAGATATTTTCGTTTGATGAATATGAGGGGTTTGTCAATGAATTAGCTAAACATCCTCAATATTCAGATCCTCATTTTACTTACGATAAGAATAATCTATATTGTTCATTAAAGTCTAAAGATAAGCATGCTTATGTTGTTTTGGAAAATGGAATTACTAAAGGGCTTTTTGTCTTTATTGTTCTTCCAGATGATAGATATGTTGAGATGCTTATAGGGTTTACCAAGGAAGAAGAAGCGTTTATTGAAATGCTTGAATATATGGAAAGGAATTATTGTGGATATCAGATGGATTTTGTGTTTAATCCACAAAATATGGCAATTTATAAACCATTGAAGTTGAAGGGAGCGATATTTGAACCGGAACAAATGAAAATGATTCAAGGTGGATTTGTGCCTAATGTATCAACCAGTAATATTGAAACATTATCAGATAGGTGGATGAAGCAGTACTATGATCTTCATAATACTGATACGTATTGGACTGCTAAGCGTATTGTTTCTGCTTTAGATAAATTTAGAGTTTTTCTTGCAGTAAAAGATGAACAGGTTCTTGGGTATTTGGATGTTCAAAGTTGTTACGATATTAATGAAATCTATGCATTGTATGTAAAGCCTGAAGTGGTGTCTCAAGGCTATGAACTGGCATTGTTGGCAAACGCAATAGAATTAAACAGACCAAATCAAATGATGGTGGTTGTTGATGTAGATAATAGGGAAGAAGTGGATTTGTATACTGCTGCTGGTTTTGTTAAGTTGGAAGGTCATAATAGCATGACTGCTTATATTCCCCAGTTAATCTCCGGTTTAGATTAGTCCAACCTCACGGAATACATCACTCAGTTCTGCCGGCATAGCGCCAGCCAGTGATCTGGCAAGTTCTTCCGGTGTGCATTTCCGGTAGCCAAGTACCCACTGAACGGTCATAAAGATAGAACCCTGACAGTACATTTCCAATTGAAACTGCAGATGCGGAGAAATCTTTTTGCCGGTACGGCTTTCAATCTGATCCGTATAGAAAGCGGTGATCAACTGGAAATCATGATCGCGCAGGCAATTCTGGTCATCGTTTTTAAATGCAGCTTTAAAAAACAACTTTTCTTCCTGAATATAGGTAAATTTATTTACAAGACTTTCATAGACAGATTTTCCCTCTCCCATATGTTCAAAGGACTCCAACAGAATTTTGTCAAAATACCAGTTGATGAGATCGTATTTATCCTGAAAGTTGCGGTAAAAAGTCTGTCTTGTGACACCGCATGCCTCTACAATTTCCTTCACAGTGATTTTTTCTACAGGTGCAGTTTTCATACAGCGTTTCATGGCATCCGCCAGCTCATATTTTGTTCTTTCGTTGGATTTTGTGATTGCCATAGCTTACTCTCCTCATTTGTACAGACCTTTCTGGATAATCACATTTTAGCATAAATAAAGTTTGTTCGGAAAATATTTCTATATGAAAAAACAGTAAACATTCCAAAATTTTTCTAAAATGAGGTTTTATACTTGCCAGACACTCTGTTTTGAAGTATAGTACTCTTCGCTTTGCTGATTCAAAAGAGAAGAGAGGAGAATACAAAATGACATTTTATCAGGAGTTACAGCTTAGTTCTGCAGGTTCAAAACAGTTGATCAAAAATACGACAGACAAAAAGGAAAAATGGCGTCATATTCTTATCTATAATTTTAAAGTATATCTTGTTATGGCGTTTTGTGTGGCAGTTGTCACATTGTATACAAAATTGACGGGGCAGGAAAACAGCGTTGCAGGAGTGACGGTCCTGTTGGCACTGCTTGTGCTGAGACAGGCTGATTTTGGTATACGGACGAGTCATGGATTGTTGTCCATTGTGGGAATATTTACGATTATGATGGCTGGCCCGCGACTGGCAAATATGGCATCTCCGGTGGGAGCATTTTTTATAAATTGTGTCTGTATCCTGCTTCTTATGATTTTTGGGTGCCACAATGTCATTATGCATAATCATTCTACGTTTGTGCTCGGGTATCTGCTCTTATATGGATATGATGTGAGTGGCAGAGCATTTGAGATGCGGGTGATCGGACTTACGGCGGGAATGCTTGTGTGCATGGCGGTTTTTTATAAAAATCAGAAAAACAGACCTTATCGCAGGACATTTAAGGATTTATTCCGGGAATTTGATGTCCGGTCTGCGAGAAATCAATGGTATCTGAAACTGACACTGATCGTCTCAAGTGCAATGCTGATCGTTTCGCTGCTTGGACTTCCGAGAGCAATGTGGGCAGGGATCGCATGTATGTCAGTCTGCCTTCCATTTACAGAGGATGGAAAAATGAGGGCGGTGGACAGGGGCGTGTTTAATATTGCCGGATGTGCGCTGTTTCTCGTCCTTTATCTGATACTGCCGGAGTCAGGAAGAAGTATGATCGGAATTATTGGTGGGATCGGCGTGGGTTATTCTGCCGGATATAAATGGCAGACGGTTTTTAACACGTTTGGAGCGCTTGCAATTGCAGCTTCATTATTCGGACTGCCGATGGCACTGCTGCTTCGGTCTGGAATCAATGTGACTGCCTCTCTTTATACAGTGGTTTGTAATGTCGTATATGATAAATTGCATGGCAAAAGAGCAGAAATCGCAGAAAACCTCGTAAAACCATAAAAAACACTGGTATTTTGCAAAAGTGTGTGCTATAATTCTAGAATGACTGCGATAGTCGTAGTACGCCCATTTTTAGGCAGAGCCAGAAAAACCGCGGGTTTATGCGACTTTGGACGTGGCTCGATTAGCGCATTAAGCGTGAAATGTACATGGATATTTTATATATATAAGGAGGAAAATCATTATAATGAGTGTACAGGTTGAAAAATTAGAAAAAAACATGGCAAAACTTACTGTTGAAGTACCAGCAGAAGAAGTAGAAAAAGCTTTACAGGCTGCTTACATGAAAGAGAAGAACAAAATCAGCATCCCTGGTTTCCGTAAAGGTAAAGTTCCAAGAGCTATGATCGAGAAAATGTACGGTGCAGCTGTATTTTATGAAGAAGCAGCAAACATCTTAATTCAGGATAATTATGCAGCAGCTATGGAAGAGAGCAAAGAGGACATCGTTTCCAGACCAACAATCGACATTGTTCAGATCGAATCTGGAAAACCTTTCATCTTCACAGCAGAAGTAGCAGTAAGACCAGAAGTAACACTTGGAAAATACAAAGGTGTTCAGGTAACTAAGATTGACACAACTGTAACAGACGAAGAAGTAGAAGCAGCACTTGAGAAAGAGCAGCAGAAAAACTCCAGAACTGTAACTGTAACAGACAGACCAGTAGCAAACGGTGATACAGCAGTCATCGATTTCGAAGGATTTGTTGACGGTGTTGCATTTGAAGGAGGTAAAGGAGAGAATCATCCATTAGAGATCGGTTCCCACTCTTTCATCGATACATTCGAAGATCAGTTAGTAGGACACAATGCAGGGGATGAAGTAGAAGTTAACGTTACTTTCCCAGAGAAATATCAGGCAGCTGATTTAGCTGGAAAACCAGCCGTATTCAAAGTTAAGATCAACGAGATCAAAACAAAAGAGCTTCCGGAGTTAAACGATGAGTTCGCTTCTGAAGTATCTGAGTTTGATACATTAGCTGAGTACAAAGAAGACTTAAGAAAACATCTTGAAGTTGAGAAAGAGAACGAAGCAAAACGTACAAAAGAAGATGAAGCAATCAAGAAGATCATCGACAAATCCACAATGGAGATCCCGGAAGCTATGATCGATACACAGTGTGAGAACATGGTCAATGAGTTTGCACAGAGAATCGCACAGAGTGGTCTTTCCATGGAGCAGTACATGCAGTTCTCCGGTATGACGATCGACGGATTAAAAGAGCAGGTTCGTCCGGAAGCTGAGACACGTATCAAGAGCAGCCTTGTATTAGAGCAGATCGCAAAAGATGAGAATATCGAAGTTTCTGAAGATGAGATCAATGCAGAAATTGAGAAAATGGCAGCTCAGTACGGAATGGAAGCTGACAAGTTAAAAGAGTACTTAGGAGAAGATGAGAAAGAATCCATTAAGAGAGATTTATCTGTGACAAAAGCAGTTGACTTAATTATGGAGAATGTAAAAGAAAGAGCAAAAGCTAAGACAAAGAAAGAAAAAGAAGCTGAGGAAGCTACAGAAGAATAATTTCTGAACAATGTACAGCAAATACGACAGACTGGCTCTTATGAGCCGGTCTGTTTGAGATTTATGACAGATTGCATCTGATGAGAAAAAAGTTCAATATTTTTTGAAAATTCGAACAAGATATTAATTTTTCATAAAACATGTTTTTTCCTATTCCAACGTCTCTGCATTTGTGGGATAATATTTATCAGTGCAGTGTATGACCGATATATTGCAATAGTGAAAAAAGTGTGGATTCAATCATAGTGCGATTCCAACCATATTTATGAAAAGGAAAGGGCAGGTAAGAGATATGAGTTTAGTACCTTACGTCATTGAACAGACAAGCAGAGGAGAGCGTAATTACGATATTTACTCCAGATTATTAAAAGATAGAATTATTTTCCTTGGAGAAGAAGTGAATGAGACAACAGCAAGCCTTGTTGTTGCACAGTTACTTTTCTTAGAGTCCGAGGATCCTGGAAAAGACATTCATTTATATATCAATTCCCCAGGTGGAATGGTAACAGCAGGTCTTGCTATTTATGATACGATGCAGTACATCAAATGTGATGTATCTACCATCTGTATCGGTATGGCAGCCAGCATGGGAGCATTTTTACTTGCAGGCGGAGCAAAGGGCAAGAGACTTGCACTTCCGAATGCAGAGATTATGATCCACCAGCCATCCGGCGGAGCAAAAGGTCAGGCAACCGAGATTCAGATCGCAGCAGAGAACATTTTAAAGACAAAGAAAAAATTAAATGAAATTTTAGCTGCAAACACAGGAAAACCATATGATGTGATTGCAGCGGACACAGAGAGAGATCATTACATGTCCGCTCAGGAAGCAATGGAATACGGACTGATCGATAATGTGATCACAAGCCGTTAATAAATATAGACATTGGAGAATAAGAAATGGCAGGAAGAAATGACGAGAGACTGCGCTGCTCATTTTGTGGTAAGACGCAGGATCAGGTTCGCAAATTGATTGCGGGACCAAACGGTGCCTATATTTGTGACGAGTGTGTCGATGTTTGCGCCGAGATTATTGACGAGGAGTTAGAGAACGACGAATTTGACGGAAATCAGGAAGAGCCTGCGGAGCAGATCAATCTGATCAAGCCGGAGGAGATGAAGGCATTTTTAGATGAGTACGTCATTGGTCAGGATAAGGCGAAGAAAGTTTTGTCCGTTGCAGTTTATAATCATTACAAGAGAATTATGGCAGGATCAGATTCAGATGTAGAATTGCAGAAGAGTAATATTCTTATGCTCGGACCAACCGGTTCCGGTAAAACACTTTTGGCACAGACTTTGGCGAGAGTGTTGAATGTTCCGTTTGCAATCGCAGATGCAACCACACTTACCGAGGCAGGTTATGTGGGTGAAGATGTCGAGAATATCCTTTTGAAACTGATCCAGGCTGCTGATTATGATATCGAGCGTGCACAGCATGGCATCATTTACATTGATGAGATTGACAAGATCACAAAGAAATCAGAGAACGTTTCCATCACCAGAGACGTTTCCGGCGAGGGTGTACAGCAGGCGTTACTTAAGATTTTAGAGGGAACGGTTGCTTCTGTTCCGCCACAGGGTGGAAGAAAACATCCGCAGCAGGAACTGATCCCGATTGATACTACCAATATTTTATTTATCTGTGGTGGTGCTTTTGATGGATTAGAGAAGATCATTGAGACACGTCTCGACCAGAAATCCATTGGATTTAATGCAGAAGTACACGCCAAAGATGAGTACAATGTAGGGGAAGTATTAAAACATGTACTTCCACAGGATTTTGTGAAATTCGGACTCATCCCTGAATTTATCGGTCGTGTGCCGGTAACCGTAACACTGGATATGTTAGATAAGGATGCGATGATCCGTATCTTATGCGAGCCGAAGAATGCACTTGTAAAACAGTACAAAAAGCTGTTTGAATTAGACGGTGTCAGTCTGGAATTTGACAAGGATGCACTCGAAGCAATCGTGGACAAAGCGCTTGAGAGAAAGACCGGAGCGCGTGGTCTTCGTGCAATCATGGAGGCTGTTACATTAGATCTGATGTATCATATTCCATCCGATGAGAGCATTACAAGATGTGAGATCACCAAAGAAGATGTAGAAAAGAATCTTGCAATTGAAGAGAAAGAAGAAAAAGCACTTGTTGAGAAGATAGAACAGGCTTCTTAAACAAAAGATAACAGCAGGAAAAGCTGTTACAGATAAAGGAATTATAGAAAATGGATACAATGATTATGAAAATGCCTGCAGTTGCCCTTCGCGGAATGGTGATCCTGCCGGGAATGGTAGCCCATTTTGACGTAAGCCGTGCAAAATCCATCAAGGCAGTGGAAGAAGCCATGATGGATGAGCAGAAGATTTTTCTTGTGGCACAGAAAGACGTGGAACAGGAAAATCCTGATATCGAGGACTTATTTAAGATCGGAATCATTGCTGAGGTAAAGCAGGTAATTAAGTTACAAAATAATATTGTACGCATTTTGGTAGAAGGGAAAGAGCGGGCAGAATTGTCCGCTTTTCTTGAAAATCCGGACTATCTGCTTGCGGAGATCATTAGATTTGATGAGGAAGTGGATGACGGACTGCCAGAAGAAGCGAAGGAAGCAATGCTTCGAAGCATTCAGGAGACATTTGGAAAATATGTGGTTGTCAATCCCAAAATGGGAAAAGAGCTGCAACGCCAGTTAAGTGAGATCACAGATCTGGAAAAACTGATGAATCAGCTTGCCAACAGCCTTCCGGTACATTTTGAGGAAAAACAGAAAATCTTAGATGCGGTTTCTATGACCGAACGTTATGAGGTTCTGATGGCACTCTTATTAAAAGAGATTGAGATCATAGCCATCAAGAATGATTTTCAGGCGAAAGTCAAGGCGCATGTGGATAAAAACCAGAAAGAATATCTGCTGAGAGAGCAGATGAAAGTAATCCGTGAGGAGCTTGGCGAAGATAATACGGAATCAGACGCAGATCACTTTATGGATGCTCTGGGCAAAATCAAGGCAGACAAAGAAGTAAAAGAGAAGATCAAAAAAGAGATCGACCGTTTTAAAAATATCAGCTTCAGCTCCTCTGAGAGCGCTGTGGCGAGAGGGTATATTGAAACACTCTTAGAACTTCCATGGAATAAGACATCCAGAGATAACAAGGATCTGAAGAATGCCGAGCAGATTTTAAATGCGGATCATTACGGTCTGGAAAAAGTAAAAGAGCGTATGTTAGAATTTCTGGCTGTCCGCAATCTCACCAGCAAGGGCGAGAGCCCGATCATCTGTCTGGTCGGACCACCGGGAACCGGTAAAACGAGTATTGCCCGGTCCGTTGCAAAAGCGTTAGATAAAAAATATGTGCGGATCAGTCTCGGTGGTGTGCGGGATGAGGCAGAAATCCGCGGCCACAGAAGAACTTACGTCGGAGCAATGCCGGGACGTATCGTGAACGGACTGCGCAGCGCCGGCGTGAAAAATCCGCTCATGCTGTTAGATGAGATCGATAAGATGAGCAGCGATTACAAGGGGGATACGGCGTCTGCTTTATTGGAAGTGCTTGACGCGGAGCAGAATAAGAAGTTCCGGGATCATTATGTCGAGATACCGATCGATCTTTCAGAAGTGCTGTTTATTGCAACAGCAAACTCTGTGCAGGATATCCCAAGGCCGCTGTTAGACCGTATGGAACTGATCGAAGTGACCAGTTATACAGAGAATGAGAAGCTTCACATTGCCAAAGAGCATCTGCTCGCAAAGCAGATGGAGCGCAATGGGATCAGACCGGAGCAGCTCGCCATCACAGACAAAGCGATGGCAAAGATCATCAGTGGTTACACAAGGGAAGCCGGTGTGCGTAACCTTGAACGTAAGCTTGGTGAGATCTGCAGAAAAGCAGCAAGACCACTTTACGAGGGAGAAAAAGAGAAGATTAAAGTTACAGAACAGAATCTTGAAAAGTTCCTCGGCAAAGAGAAATACAGTTTTGATAAGAAAAATGATACGGATGAAGTAGGAATCGTCCGTGGACTTGCATGGACAAGCGTTGGTGGAGATACTTTAGAGATTGAAGTCAACATCATGCCGGGAAAAGGTGAGTTCCAGTTGACGGGACAGTTGGGGGATGTGATGAAGGAGTCTGCGCAGGCAGGGATCAGCTATATCCGCTCGGTCAGTGAAGAATATCACATTCCGAAAAAGTTTTTTCAGGAGAATGACATCCATATCCACATCCCGGAGGGAGCAGTGCCGAAGGATGGACCATCTGCCGGGATCACGATGGCGACAGCCATGCTGTCGGCGATCACAAAGACACCGGTTCGCGCTGATGTCGCAATGACAGGTGAGATCACGCTTCGCGGCCGTGTGCTTCCAATCGGTGGACTGAAGGAAAAAACACTGGCAGCCAAAAATGCAGGGATTAAGACCATCTGTGTACCGAAGAAGAATGAGAAGGATATAGATGAGATTTCACCGGAGATCAAAAAAGGTCTGGAGATCGTGTTTGTGGAGCAGATGAAAGACGTGCTGGATGTGGCGTTTGTAAAGAAGTGAATTAAGAAGAGGAAAAGACAATGGTAATTAGAAGTGTAAATCTGGAGACTGTCTGCGGTATTACAAGTAAAATACCGGACAATCTGTTGAACGAAGTTGCATTTGCAGGAAAGTCAAATGTAGGAAAATCATCCATGATCAATGCGTTGTTGAACCGCAAATCGCTTGCAAGAACTTCCGCACAGCCGGGAAAAACGCAGACAATCAATTTTTATAATGTCAATGATGCCATGTATCTGGTGGATCTTCCGGGGTATGGATATGCGAAGACTTCAGCCAGCGAGAAGGAAAAATGGGGAAAAATGATTGAAAACTATCTCCATACTTCCAAAAAACTGCAGGCGGTCTTTTTACTGATCGATATCCGTCATGATCCGTCTGCCAATGATAAAATGATGTACGACTGGATGGTTTATCAGGGATTTGCACCGATTATCATTGCTACGAAGCTGGATAAGATCAAACGAAGCCAGATCCAGAAGAATGTAAAAGCAATCCGCGAAGGGCTGAAAGTAAAGCCGGGTACGGTGATCATTCCATTCTCTTCCGAGACAAAGCAGGGAAGGGATGAACTGTGGGAGGTTATTGATTCCTTTGTTCTGCCACAGGAGGAAACTGAGGAAGAAGATAAATAACAGTTTGCAGAATGCCTGTGGCCTGTAATGTAAAAATGACATTGCACTGCAAAATCGTTCATGGTAAAATAGCAGTATAAGTGTCAGACAAGACAAAAAGCACCCGGAGATACTTTCCGGGTGTTCTGCGAATATAAAGGTGCATCGGAGGATGGTAGAGATGAAAAAGAAGAAAATTGTGATTGCTCTTGGACATGAAGCATTGGGAACAACACTTCCTGAACAGAAAGAGGCAACGAAACGAACAGCAAAGGCAGTGGCAGATTTTATCCGTGAAGATTATCAGGTTGTGATCACACACAGCAACGGACCACAGATTGGTATGATCCATACTGCTATGAATGAATTTTGTAAATTATATCCGGAATATACTGCAACACCAATGTCTGTATGTTCTGCAATGAGTCAGGGATATATCGGTTACGATTTACAGAATGCGATCCGTGCGGAATTATTGAACAAGGGAATCTATAAACCTGTTTCTACGATCCTTACACAGGTTGTGGTTGATCCATATGACGAGGCGTTTTACAAACCAAGCAAAGTCATTGGACGTGTGCTGACGGAAGAGGAAGCAGAGGCAGAGGAGAAAAAAGGAAATCACGTTGTCAAAATAGAAGGCGGGTACAGACGAATCGTTGCAGCACCAAAGCCAATGGATATCGTGGAGATCGATGCAATCAAAGCATTGTCCGATGCTGATCAGATCGTAGTTGCCTGTGGAGGCGGCGGCATCCCGGTATTAATGCAGGACAACAACTTAAAGGGTGCCAGTGCTGTTATTGAAAAAGACCTTGCAGCAGGAAAATTGGCAGAACTTCTGGATGCAGACATGCTTGTTATTTTAACAAGTGTTGACAATGTATGCTTAAATTATGGACAGCCGGATGAAAAACCATTATCAACCATGACTGTTGCAGAAGCAAAGAAATACATGGAGCAGGGACAGTTTGGTGAGGGCGATATGCTTCCTAAGATAGAGGCAGCCATCAACTTTATCGGTGACTCTGCGATCAGATCCGTTCTGATCACAAAATTGAACAAAGATGGTTCTAATATTCATGGCGGTATGGGAACCATGATCACAAAATAATGTTTTTAACATAATGTTTACAAAAAGAGCAGGTTTTTTTACAAAAGAAAGCTTGCTTTTTTTATGTTTATTTCGTATAATCTCTCCGTAGATGGAGTCGCCGTACCAAAGAAGAAACTTAAAATTTATTATACATTTTTCACAAGAATACGAATAAAAACGGAGAGAAGAGACTGTATTATTGTGAAAAGTGTATAAGTTTTAAGTTTTGCAGAGATTGGTCCGTCGACTCCGTGCTGATTTAAGGAGATTGTTAAAACTATAACAGAAATCAGGAGAGGCATACGCATTTCGAATGAATAAAAATCAGCAGGAACACTTGAAAAATGAAACCATAAAAAGAAAGGAAGAATTTATGACAAGAAGAACAAAAATTATCTGTACGTTAGGACCATCCACCGACAATGAAGCGGTGATGAGAGCATTGATCGAAGAGGGAATGAACGTTGCACGTTTCAATTTTTCGCATGGACCGCATGATGAGCAGATGGGAAGATTAAAAATGCTCCGCAAACTGCGCAAAGAATTGGGAAAATATGTTGCAGCTTTACTTGATACAAAGGGACCAGAAATCCGTCTCGTAGAATTTGAAAAAGGAAAAACAGAGTTAAAGACAGGCCAGACTTTTACACTGACAACTGATGATATTCTTGGAACAGATGAGCGAGTATCTATCACTTACAAAAATCTTGCAGATGACGTAAAGCCGGGCGATCATATCCTGATCGATGATGGTCTGGTAGGTCTGGAAGTTGTAGGGATCAAACCGGTTGCAAAACCAGTGAATACCAAGGTCAACGCAAGAGATATTGTCTGTAAAGTGTTAAATGACGGTGTGATTTCCAATAAAAAAGGTGTGAACGTTCCAAACGTTGACCTCACGATGCCGTTTATCAGTGAAAAAGATTACGGAGATATCTGTTTTGCGGTAGAAAATGATTATGATTTTATTGCAGCTTCCTTTGTCCGTACCGCAGAGGATGTTATGGAAATCCGCAAAATCCTTGCAGAAAAAGGCGGCGAGGATATTAAGATCATTTCCAAGATCGAGAACATGCAGGGTGTCCGCAATATCGATGACATTATCCGTGTGTCCGACGGTATCATGGTGGCGCGTGGAGACATGGGGGTTGAAATCCCGTTAGAAGATGTTCCGGTTATGCAGAAAATGATCATCAAAAAAGTATGTGAGGCTGGAAAAATCGTTATCACAGCAACTCAGATGTTAGATTCCATGATGAAACATCCAAGACCAACAAGAGCAGAGTCCACAGACGTTGCAAATGCAATTTATGACGGAACGAGTGCGATCATGTTATCCGGAGAGACTGCTGCAGGAATGTATCCGATTGAAGCAGTAAAAACAATGGTCCGAATCGCGACTCGTACAGAGCATGATATCAACTATTTACAGAGGTTCAGACAGCGCAGAACCATGTGTAACCCGGATGTGACAAACGCAATCTCACATGCAACCTGTACGATGGCTGGTGATTTAAGTGCAGCGGCAATCGTGACAGTGACGAAGTCCGGACGTACTGCGAGAATGATTTCCAAATACCGTCCAGACTGTACGATCATCGGAGAGTGTCTGACAGAAAAGGTATGCCGTCAGTTAAACCTTGAGTGGGGTGTAGAACCGATTCTTATCACAGAGGAACAGGATGCAAGCCAGTTGTTTGAAAAGGCAGTTGATGTGGCAGAGACGGCAGGATTTGTTTCCAAAGGGGAATTAGTCGTCCTGACAGGTGGCGTTCCACTTGGTGTATCCGGTACAACGAACCTCATCAAAGTACAGGTTGCAGGACATATCCTTGTGACAGGAAAAGGGTTAAACGGAAATAAAATTTCCGGAAATCTGTGTGTGTGCCACAGCAATGAAGATTTAAAAAGCTTTAAAGACGGTGATATCATTGTCGCAGCAGATACCACAAATGAAATGATGGCACAGATGCGTCAGGCTTCCGCACTGATCGTAGAAGCAGAGGGTGCAAACTGTCATGCAGCAATCGCAGGGTTGAGCCTTGATATTCCGGTTCTTATCGCAGCTAAAAATGCATTGGATGTCTTAAAGACCAGTGCCTACGTTGAAGTGGACTGCGAGAGCGGGGTTGTAAGTGCGAACTAAACCGGAGTTTCACTTATGAACTGCCACTTACAGGTGGTGGCACGGATTTCGCAGATTGTGTTAATTGCATGCCAACAAGGTGTATAGAAATATAAAAAATAGAACTGTTTGTTTTCAGGAGCGCTTCCGCTTGT
>ERZ773110.1082-NODE-1082-length-23205-cov-24.611965_pt1 | contig 23205 bp, 23 predicted proteins | sample MGYA00580568_ERZ773110 | MGnify/ENA primary metagenome ERZ773110 (study PRJEB29015, sample SAMEA2737870) | human gut metagenome | biome: human gut; feature: human-associated habitat; material: faeces | place: China | collected 2012 ... | reverse complement strand
GTGCCCGCCGCCGCTGTGCCCGCCATACACGCGCGGGCCGGGCATGCCCGGCCCCTACCACTCAATATAAATAGAATGAGGTAAAATCATGGATGAACAAACCACCCCAAAAAAGGTCCGCCGCGTCGGCAGCATTGCGTTTGCGCTGGTGCTGATTGCAGCCGGTGTTCTGCTGATCGTCTATCAGCTTGTGCCGCAGTTCGACCTGCTGAAAATTCTGAAATTCTCCCCGGTCATCCTCATTGCGCTGGGCATCGAGATGCTCGTCTACAGCGCCAGGCCCGACGTGAAGGTGAAATTTGACTGGCTCGCCATGCTGGGTACGGCGTTCACGCTCTGCATCGTCGGCACGGCGGCACTGCTGCCCCTGGCAATCAGCGAGTGGAACCCGGCCCGTGAGTACGCCCGGAACCGCATTGAATCGCAGAAAGCGGACGCGATGTACAGCGCCCTGACCGCCGATCCGGCACTGAAAGCCAAGCTGAACAGCCTGAATGTCGAGGTTCGGTTCTTCCACGAGGCCGATGGCGACTACACGCTGCAAAGCGGCGACGACTGCATCCTGTACGCCGTGCTGCAGGGCTCCTACGCCGATGCCGAGACGTTCGCCGCCGACTGTATGGCCGTTATGCAGCGGGCCGCAGACGACGGTCTCGGCTTTACATTCTACCACTTTAACGACGATGAGGACACCGACGACGGCATCAGCTACTACCTGGACTGCGTCGCCTCCTACCCGGCGGGGCTGACCGCTGCCCAGGTGGCCCAGCGCGTGCAGGCCAGCTACCACTATGACAATAACAGCTTCTCCAGTGAAGCAGACCGGGATGATTACATCCGCCGCCAGCTGCAGAATGAGATTTCCGACGAGTACGCCGACCGGCACGACGGTGCCTATCCCGACGAGAAATACCTGAACGAGGAAACCGAGCGCCGCTTTGCCGAACGAACCGGCATGGCCACGCCTGAAAGCGCACAGGCATAAACACGCATAAAAATTACCCGGAGCCCAACCAAACGGGCTCCGGGTCTGTTGTTATACGCTCTCGCCCTCGACCAGCTCAAAGGGCACGGTCTCGTGGCGGGCGGGGGCGTTTTCCTCTATGCAGCGCAGCAAAATGTCGGCGGCACGCTCGGCAAGGACGGTGGTATTCTGCCGGATCGTCGTCAGCCGCGGCACGGTGTACCGCCCAAGCGCAATGCCGTCGTACCCGGCCACGGCAATGTCCTGCGGTACGCGCAGGCCGTGGTCCTGTATGGCCCGGATGGCTCCCACCGCCATCAGGTCCGACATGGCGAAAATCGCCGTAAGGCCGGGGCAGTGGGCCAGCAGGTGCTCGGCAGCTGCATAGCCGCCCTGCATCGAGAAGTCCGCAAGCCGGTACTGCCGGTCAGAGTCGAACGGCACGCCGAGCCGCTGCAGGACATCCAGACAGCCGTCCAGCCGCTGCTGGCTCGGGCGGGAGGTTTCGGGCCTGTCGCCGATGATGCCGATGACACGGTGGCCTTTGGCATATAACTGCTCGATCATCACGGCAGCGGCAGCGCGGTCATCCACGCTGACGCTGGACAGATTTTCAATGCCCAGCCCGGCGGCGTTGTTCGTCAGCAGCAGGCAGGGGATGCCCAGCGACGCCAGCGCCGGGGTAAAGCATTGCGGGTGCGCACCGATGAAAAAGAGACCGCAGGGCCGACGCTCGGCAAAGATGGTCTGTGCGCAGGCCAGCTCGTCGGTACTGCCGTTGTTGTAGTAGACCGTCGGCGTATAGCCGCGCGCCTCCAGACAGGGCTGCAGCTTGTCCAGCAGATCCGCAAACAGAGCGTTCTGCGTGCCCTTTACAATGAGGGCCAGCCCCTCCGGCACCTGCTGCTTCAGATGCTTGGCATTGGCGTTGGGCTGGTAGCCGTGCTGCGCCACAACGGCCAGTATTTTCCGGCGTGCGTCCTCGCTGACGCGGGGGTTGTTGTTCAGCACGCGGGACACTGTGCCCACGGCATAGCCGGACTCGCGGGCAATATCCTTGATGGTCAAAGCTGCGCCTTCTTTCGCGTTGATTTGCTACCAGTATACCATATCCAACCAAAAGGGGAAAGGGGAGGCTCCCTGCGAATTTTGCGGGGCGCTTTTTATTTTTTCGGATTTTAAAAATTCCGCCCCGCAACCTCTTGGCAAACAGGGAAATTTCTGCTATACTATTCTATACATCTGTGAGGGCCGTTAGCTTAACGGTTAAAGCCGGCGGCTCATAACCGCTTGAGTGGGGGTTCGAATCCCTCACGGCCCACCAAAAAGAACGCAGCTACGCTATTTTGTTGCAAAATGGCATGGCTGCGATTCTTTATTTTCCGTACAATTCACGGCTCAACTGATTGCGTATCGACTCCCGGCGTTTTTTGTATTGCTGCATAAATGCCATGTACTCCGGGGCTGCATCAATATAACGGTCGTTGCTTTCTTTGGTGGCTGTGTGCTGATAGCCGAAGCCCCTAAAAACCAGAGGGCGGCTATATTGTCAGCTTTCCCGATACCGAAAACACGCAGGCGCTTATTAACGACTACAAAGCGCGTCTGCGTGATTTAGAAAACAATATCTGGCAGCACTAACAGCTTTTCGTTTTTCGTGCGGATAAATTCAAAATCGCGCTTGATTTAACCAATTATGCTTGGTAAAATTGGGTTATCAATCCGACATCAATAATTTTATACAGCAGAACAAGTATTACATACATCATAAAACCCGCAGAAAGAAGGCTTGCTTATGTCTGCAAAAACCATTGCCTTTGCGCCGCGGCGCAAGGGCGGCGATGCCCCGCTGGTCATCAATGCCGACACGATTCGGTATATCCAAATGAAGCGCAACTACGCTGAGGTGCATCTGACGAACGGCGCGGTCTTTACCTCGCGCATCACCATGGAGGAGCTGGAGCAGCACTTGGGCGAGGACTTTATAAAGGTACACCGCAGTTGTCTGGTCGCGGTGCGCGCCATACACAGCGTGGAAAACACCGTCGTTTTAAACAGCGGAGAGCAGCTGGAATATGTGGTGCGGCAGAAAAAGCGGATATTGGAGCAGCTGCAAACACAGCAAAAGCGGCTGATCCTGACCATGCAGGACGACACCGCGCCCGCCAACGCCGAGGAATATCACGAGCATTACAAGAGCTTTGACGCCATGCCCTTCGCCTTTACCGACATTGAAATGGTCTTTGACGAGGAGCGCCGCGCCGTGGACTGGATTTTCCGCTATGCCAACCCTGCACTGGCAAAGCTGGAAAAATTACCGCTGGAATCTCTGATCGACCATTCGTTCGGCAGCCTGTTCGCCAATATGGACGCCAAGTGGCTGCGCAGCTATGAGCGCGCCGTTCTGTACGGCGAAATGCTGGAAATTTTCGATTACAGCCCGGAGGTGGACACCTACTTAAAAGTCACCTGTTTCCCCACATTTGCCGGACATTGTGGGTGCATTCTGTTCAATGTGCAGGATTTTTCTACGGCGCACACGCTAACCGACAGCCAAAAATCCATGATGATGTATCTCGGCATTTCTTTGGGACGAAACCACTAAAATATCTGCAAAACCGCCTGCTTGTGTCTAACGGCAGGCGGCTATTTTTTATGCAAACAGCATATTACAAAGTGTAATGATGTCTATTCGTCCCAAACGATTGCGTTACAGCGTCGGAAATGCTATTATTAAATGAAAGAACTTCATCACCGGAGGAGCGGACGCGGAGGTCGCGCATCACAACGGCCTCGCTGCAGGACGGCAGCGCTATGAACGGGGCCAATGTTGTGACCGTAAAAAGGGGTGACGTCTGTGAAAAAGCTAACAGGTCTGCTATGTGCGCTTGCACTGCTTTGCGGCTTTTGCCTGCCCGTCTTTGCAGATAACAACGACAACACGGTGAAAATCACCACCACAGTGCCCAGCACGCACACCATAACCGTAACTCAGGCGGACGGTGCCGCCGTGTTCTGCAACGGCCAGTCCGGCTCGGCCTTTACGGTCGAGCGCCTCAGCCAGCCGCAGCTGCTTGTCCGCCCGGATTCCGGCAGGGTGCTTACCCGTGTGCTGGTCAACGGGGCGGATGTCACCGGCTCCGTGCAGGGCGGCTATTACACGCTGCCCGCCCAAATTTACGCTGACGGTTCGTGCTACCACTCCAACTGTTACTACCTTGCCAACGGCTCCGACAGTACCGACACAGACATCATCGCCAAAACGCAAGCACAGTTTGCCAGCGGCGAGGTCGCGTACCTGCTGCAAAATGGGCGCGAACAAGCCGTATGGGGGCAGACCCTGACCGGGGACAATAAGCAAGATTACCCCGTGTTGAATGGCGCACCGGTATACCAAGGCACCCCCTGCACAGGCAGGTACAGCAATACGAAGGAAGAACTTAACCACGACTATCGTGACGGCAACTGTATCTACTGCGGTCAGCCGGAAATCGCCTACACCGTGACCATCCCCGTCACGGTGGAACTGGGCAATGCCGCAAACGCCACGGCAATCATTTCTGCCGAAAACGTCACCCTGCCCACCGACAAAACGCTGAAGGTGACCGTCAACGGTCCCTTTACTGCCACGCTGGTCGGCACAACCGATGTGACAGCACAGTATACCATCAAAAACGGCAGTACTGCGTTGGAAAATGGGGACCCGGTCTTGACCGCCCAAAACGGGGAATCCCCAAAAATTCCCCTGACCTTTGTCAAGCCGGACGCTGCCCCCTACGCGGGCAGCTACATCGGCACGGTAACCTTTGAAGTCAGCGTTGGTACACCGACCACCTAAAGTCATAACCCCCACCAGCCGTCACGCCCCGTGACGGCTGGTGCTTTGCCGCTTCAAAAACGTAGGGGCGGATTCCATATCTGCCCGTGCCCGCTTGCGGTAAGATAAACTTCCGCGGGCGCATATAGAATGCGCCCCTACGGATTACGTTTCCGACAAAGGGAGAAAACTCCACGCGGTGGGGGAGAGAAACGTGGGGCGGGCAGGAATATTTCGGGCTTAGACTGTCAAAAAATATTTGTAGGGGCGAGCATTGCTCGCCCGTACCCGCTTGCCTTACAAGAAAACTGTCCCGGAAAATGCGTTGCGGCGGTAAGTTGACGGGCGACCAATGGTCGCCCCTACACACGCAACAGGGAAAAACGTGCTCCTCTCCGTCCCCACAAAAAACGTAGGGGCGGATTCCATATCCGCCCGTGCCCGTTTGCGGAAGGATAAACCTCCGCGGGCGCATATAGAATGCACCCCTAGAGATTCCGTTTCCGACCAACAGGGACACCCACAAAAAACGCAGCCACGCTATTTTACGGTAAAATAGCGTGGCTGCGTCTTTTGTTTTGGCTTTGCGTATGATTCCCGGCTCTGAAACCCCGCGTGTTACAGGACCTTGCGCATCTCCTGCACAAGGTCGGCGATCACGATGGGCTTGGACAGGAAACCGTTCATGCCGCATTCCAGGGCGTTGCGGCGGTCCTCGTCAAAGGCGTTCGCCGTCATGGCAAGAATGGGGATGCCTGCCAGGGCGGGGTTTTCCAGCTCGCGGATGCGGCGGGTGGCGGTGTAGCCGTCCATGATCGGCATCTGCACGTCCATCAGCACCAGATCGTACTGCCCCGGCGCGGCGGTGCAGACCTTTTCCACGGCGATGGCGCCGTTCTCTGCGGTATCGACCTCAAAGCCGTAGGCGTTCAGAATCTCCACGGCAATCTCGCGGTTCAGCTCGTTATCCTCGGCAAGCAGGATGTGCTTGCCCGCAAAGTCGGTGGGTTCCTTGGGCAATACGCCCTGCTGCTCCTCCGGCTTCTGCCCGATGGCGGTCATCAGGGAGTCGCGCAGGTCCGACAGGAACATCGGCTTGGGGCAGAACGCCGTGACACCGGCGGCCTTTGCCTCGGCCTCAATGTCGGACCAGTCATAGGCGGTCAGGATAATAATAGGCGTATCATCGTGCAGGCTGCGGATCTGGCGGGTGACCTCGATGCCGTTCATATCCGGCAGGCGCCAGTCGATGATATAAGCCTTGTAGGTATCGCCCATCTCGATGGACTGCCGTGCGCGCAGCACGGCCTCCTTGCCGGAAAGCGTCCAATCGGCGCGCATACCCACCGTGACCAGCATCTTGGTCACGCTGTCGCAGGTGTTGAAATCGTCGTCCACCACCAGCGCCTTCAGGCCCTCCAGCGTGGGGATCTTTTCCGCCTTGCGGTGCTCTGCCTGTATGCGCAGCGGCACACGGACGATAAATTCAGAACCCTTGCCCGGCGCGGTCTGCACCTCGATGGTGCCGCCCATCATATCTACGATGTTTTTGCAGATGGCCATGCCCAGCCCGGTGCCCTGTATCTTGCTTACCGTGGAGGTGCGCTCGCGCTCAAAGGGCTCAAAGATCTTTTGGGCAAACTCCGGGCTCATGCCGATGCCGCTGTCCTTGACGCGGAACTCATACTGCCCGCAGCCGCTGACCTGGCCGGCAAGCTGGCGCACCCGCAGCGACACCGTGCCGCCCGCGGGGGTGAACTTGATGGCGTTGGACAAAAGGTTCATCAAAATCTGATTCAGCCGGGTCTTGTCGCAATAGACGTCCTCATCGGTAATATCTATCGCGTCCATATACAATTCCAGCTGCTTTGCGTATATCTGCCCGCTGACGATGGTCTTTATGTCGTGCAGCACGTCGGACAGGTTGACCTCGGTCTCGTCCAGCTGGATCTTTCCGCTTTCGATGCGGCTCATATCCAGAATATCATTGATGAGCGAAAGCAGGTGGTTGCCGGAGGCAAGTATCTTGGTAAGGTATTCCTTCACGCGGTCCCTGTCGTCCAGATGGCTGACCGCCAGCGTGGTAAAGCCGATGATGGCATTCATCGGGGTGCGGATGTCGTGGGACATATTGGAAAGGAAGGTGCTCTTGGCGCGGTTGGCGTTTTCGGCGGCGGCCACGGCATCCGAGAGCGCCTGGTTCGCCTGCCTGTCGGCGGTGCGGTCAGACAGAACCAGAATGTGCTTGGTTTTGCCCTCGACCTCGCTGCCCATGGCAACCACATGGAACCAGCGATGCTCCCCGGTTTCCTGATGGACAAACTCCGTGTCCCATTCGCGCTGGTCGCCGCAGGCAAGCCCTTCCAGATAATTTTTGGTGCGGCCGGGGGAATCCGCCGGGTACAGCAGGGCCAGCGTGCCGATATTCTTGCGCACGCTCTTCAGCGTCAGGCCCAGCAGCCGTTCTATGTTCGGGCTGACATAATCCGCCCGGTGCTTTTGGGCATCCACCAGCAGGAAAACGTCGTCCACGTTCTGGGACAGCTTCTCGAACAGCACATCCCGGTACAAAATCGCGGTGTTCTGGCGGCGCAGCTTGGTGCGGCCCCGGTGCATGACCATCAGAAGGACCATTGCCGCAATCGACAGGACAACGAGGGCTACGATCTGCACCGTGCGCTGCCAAAGCTGGTTCATGGCGGCATTGACGGTATTCCGCGGGACAAGCCCCACCAGGGTCCAGTTCTGGATGCCGGTGCTTTCGTAGACCATATAGTATCTTGTGCCGTCCAGCGTCACCTCGCGGTTTCCGGTGATGCCCTGCGCAAAGTCGTCCGTAAGCTCCTGTATCTGCGCCTCGGTAAGGTCGGAATACTCGCGCAGTATCGACACAAAATTGTAAATGGATTCCGAACCTTCTGCGATATTTTCGATCAGGACCTGCCCGTCCGGGTAGATGACAAAGGAGCTGGCCGCTCCGCCGAAAGACGAATCGTCCACGACCTTCATCACAACATTGTTGTAGTGGCTGATGGCAACGGCATCGTAGGCAAAGCCGCGGTAGATGCCCTTGGTTTCGGGGCAGATGAACACCAGCATCGGGTCCTGTCCGGGCAGGGCCGTGTTCAACACAACGTCCTTCTGGTCGGAAAGCAGCTCGTCGAGGTTGGTCTGCAAGCCTAAGTAGCCCGTTTCCCCGCCGGGGGTCATGTAGTTGCCGTCGTAAGAAAGAAAGTAGAATTCGGCAAAGCCAAGTTGCTGCTGCGCTGACTCCAGATACGCCTGCGTGCTGGCATCATCGGGGTCACTGCTCAGAAAGCCGTTCCACAAATGCAGGTAGGAGATGTTCTTCTTAACGATCATGCTCAGCATATTGTTGGATTTGTGCAGGACTTCCTCCAAATGCTCGGTGCTTTCCGCATAGATGGTTTTTGACACAAACGAAAGGTACTGCGCGCTAAGGCAGACAAGCAGCGCAATCGACAGCAGGCAGGCCGCCGCAGCATACCAATTTTGCCGGGAATGTCGCTTTATTTTTATTTTATGCTTAGCTTCTTCCACAGCGCATTACCCCCCCCGAATGTAATATAGCTTTCCGGCGCGGCCAGCGTCACGCTGCCGCCGGAAAGTGCCTCGCTCCAGGCGTTTCTGACCGTGGCCTCCCCGCGCTCAAACGCGCGGCTTTCGTCCTGCAGCAGCGGTGCCATCTGCTTTTCGGTTGCCAGGCAGGTCACGGTGACGGTGTCGTCATCCTGCAGCGGCTGGCCGCCGCGGGTGATGCCGGTCAGCGTATAGCTGCCGCCGTTCTCCTGCACCTGCACGGCAATGCCGCTGACCACCGGCAGGGAACCGCGGTTGAACGGCGTAAAGCCGCCCTCGCAGCCTTCCACAAAGGCGCGCAGGGTGTCCTTCAGCTCGGCACCCGTCATGGTGCGCCGGTACGACATAAGCCCGTTGGGCATGATCATGGCGCGCGCTGTTGTCTGGGTATAGTCTGCCTGCAGCACGCTGCCGGTAAAGCTGCTGGCGGGTGCTATCAGCACATCGGTGCCGTACAGCCCGCGCAGCGTGTTTGCCATAACCGAGAAGGACGCATTGCCGCCGTTTTTGTGGAACACGTTGGAATAGGCGGTTTCGTTGCTCAGCACAATATCGCTTGTGTCGGGCGTTCTCTCTGTCAAAAGGCGGGCGTTGAACGCACGGTAGGCCTGCCCGGCGTCATATTCGCCCGCGATCATCTTGGAAACCACATCCTGGGAGATGGCAAAGAAATCGTTGGAGGCGATGCGGATGTACATGTGGTTTTCTTCCACCACCGAGCGCACGTCCTCCATGGTGTGGGTCAGGTGGTAGCTGACATTCTGGCTGTAGCTCAAAAGATCCTGCCCGTCCGCGAGGATCTGCTCCTGCGCCCCCTCCGACAGCATGACGTGCAGGACCTGCATTGCCTTTTCGCGCCGGGCGGCGTCCTGCTCCAGGCCGCGGTTCAGCGCCACCTGGAAGTAGGGGGTGGTCATCAGCCATTTTTCACCGTTCTGGCTGAAGAACGGCAAAAAGGTCGCGTCGATGCCCTGCTCCCGGAACATCTGTACGCCGGCGGAGGTGCTAAAGTACATGGCAAGCTCCCCCTTGCCGAACATCCCGGTCACGTCGTCGTAATTCAGCTCTAAGTCCGCCGCCGTAAGACCGGTGTCCCGGATGAACTGCTCCATACGCGCAAAGGCGCCCGGCCAGACGGTATCGTCCAGCCCGATACGGGCGGTGTCGGCGGGGTCGCTGTAGGCGGTGCGCCATTTGCGCCCTTCCGTGGTCGTAAGCTCGGCGGCGGAAAGCCCCTGCAGCGTTTCCATGCAGGTGTAGTCGTACAGATAATCGGCGGTAAAGCCGCGGATGCCCGCTTCGTCAAAGGCTTTGCAGGCAGCGGCAAAGCTGGCGTAATCGGTGGGCAGCGGGATACCGTATTCCTCAAAAAGGCCGCGGTTGACCACAAAGCCGTGGGCGTCTGCGCATACGGGCAGCCAGTTTACACTGCCGTCCTCATTTCTAAAGTTGTTGAGGTAGGTATTGTAGACAGCGCCTGCCTCGTTGGTGGTGGCAAGGTCCATCAGGCTGTCCTTCAGGGGGGCCGCATCGTGCAGGGAGAAGCGGCAGCAGGTTATAATGTCCGGCAGACCGCCGTTTTCCTGCAAGAATTTGTAAAAGTCCAGATCGTTGTTGCCCACGATAAACTCAATGTTTACGTCCGGCAGATGCGCCTGCACGTAGGGGGCGTACTTTTCGTAGAGGCTGTTGGTCCACAAATAGACCTGAATGGTGTCGGCGTCCTCCTGTGCCTGCACCGCCTCGGTGCTTTTTCCGGCACAGCCGGTCAGCAGGAACAGACCCAGCACCGTGGCTGCAAGCAGGGAGGAAATTCTGTGCAGTGGTTTCTTTTTCATCCGGTTTTTCTCCTTATTTTTTTGACGGTCAGCTATATAGGCTGTGACGCAGGAAAAAACGCCTTCAGGGCATGGCGGACCCATACCTGAAAGCGCTGTCTGACCGTATTAAACAATATCCGCGGGCAGCAGAAAACAGCAGGGCGTTATAGATGCCCTGCTTTGTGCCGCCGGTGTAGCGATGTGTTTTCACCCTCGTCAACTCCTGCCCCCAAAAGGACGCGAAGCTACCGGCGGCAGTAAAACAACAATTTCTTGTTGGCAACTGGCTGACCCGATGGGCCCCTATAGCTTTGCGTCGCCGGTTTGCACCGGGTTTGCCTGTGGACTTGTAGAGAAATAGTATATCACATAAGATGGTTTTTGACAAGGCGCAAGCGGAAAAAAATCCGCTTGCACGCACAACAGGCAAAAACGCGCCCCTCTCCGCCCCTACAAAAAAACGTAGGGGCGGATTCCATATCCGCCCGTGCCCGCTTGCGGCAGGATAAACCTCCGCGGGCGCATATAGAATGCGCCCCTACGGATCTCGCTTTCAACAAAGGGAGACAACTCCACGCGGGGCACCGCCTCTGCGAGGGGACTCCGCCCGCCACAAAAAACGTAGGGGCGGATTCCATATCCGCCCGTGCCCGCTTGCGGTAAGATAAACCTCCGTAGGGGCGCATATAGAATGCGCCCCTACGGATTTCGTTTTCGACAAAAAGAGAAAACTCCACGCGGGGCGCCGCCTCTGCGCGGGGGCTCCGCCCACCACAAAAAATGTAGGGGCGGATTCCATATCCGTCCGTGCCCGCTTGCGGCAAGGCAAACTTCCGCGGGCGCATATAGAATGCGCCCCTACGGATCTTGTTTTCGACATCGGCCTTGCCGGTTCTGGGCGATACAACAAAAAAGAGTCTGTGACATCTTAGATGTCACAGACTCTTGGTGCGCGGTACAGGACTCGAACCTGTGACCTCCTGCACGTCAAGCAGATGCTCTACCAGCTGAGCTAACCGCGCTTATTGCGCCGCCTCTTGGCGACGCATATTATTATAGCAGAACGACTTCCAAATTGCAAGCCCTTTTTGCAAAAAAAATCAAATGGTGAAGTTTTATTCTTAATGCAACGGGTAGTTCCACCCGCGAACACAAATTTTTTGGAAAAAGTGAGGTAAACAACAAATGAAAGCAAAAGTTTTGGGCTGGGCACACAAGCAGGGCGAGTACAACGGTTTCAAGTATGACAACTTTGTTCTGCATGTTGCCACTAAGAACATGAATGTCAGCGGCACTGCCGTTGAGCAGATTAAGGTTAAAGCCCCGGTGTTCTCCAACTTCCTGCTGGAAAGTGATGTTACGGAGAACGAACTGATCGGCCGCACCATCGACCTCCAGTATGGCCGTCATGATGCGCTGGAATCTCTTGAACTGCTCGACGACTAACAGCCGTCGAGCCGCCCGGAGGGCGGCTCTAAGTCGCCAAGGTTAGTATTACCCTTGGCGACTTTTGTAGCACCCCCTACAAACCGCGCCGTTATGCGGCTTTAGAGGTTGCTACTCACTTTTGTAGCAAGTGTAGCAAGCTATGGAAGTGTAGCAAAAACAGAATAAGGGGTTGCCCAAAATGGCAAATGTGCAGTCTCGCCGGTGGCTTGTCACCATCAACAACCCCGGCGATAAAGGCTTATCCCACGATGCAATTAAGGACATTGTGGCTCACGGTACAGCTCCCGTTTACTGGTGTATGTGCGATGAGGTAGGCGATGAGTGCGAGACATTGCACACACACCTTTATTTTGTTTGGAAGTCACCTGTTCGCTTCGATACTATCCGCAAGATGTTCGATTGTTCCCACTGTGACAAACCAAACGGAACAAGCCCGGAATGTCGGGCGTATGTGCTAAAGGACGGCGAAAAGTTCAACAAGGACGAAAGCGGTCATTACCACTACACCGATTCCACGGGCAAGGAACACAACGGCACAAACTACTCGGACACATTCGAGGAATTTGGAACACTGCCGCACGAACATCAAGGCTGTCGCGGAGATTTGCGCGGGCTGTATAACATGATTAAACAGGGTGCAGACACCTATGAAATCTTGGAAACATGCCCGGAATTTGTCCGCGATATAGACAACATTGAACGCACCCGCCAGATAATCTTAGAAAAGAAGTTCCGCACCACATTCCGCGAATTGGAAGTAACTTACATATACGGTACAACAGGCGTCGGCAAAACCCGTCAAGTTATGGAACAGTACGGATATGATAAATGCTACCGCGTCACGGATTATGCGCACCCGTTTGACGGGTACAAAGGGCAGGATGTAATTATTTTCGAGGAGTTTCGCAACAGCTTGAAAATAGCTGATATGCTGGTGTATCTGGACGGTTATCCCGTTGAATTGCCTTGCCGATACGCGAACAAGCAGGCGTGTTTTACTAAAGTCTACATTATAAGCAACTGGGCATTGGAATTGCAGTATCCGCAAATTCAAGCGGAAACGCCGCTGACCTATCAAGCGTGGTTGCGCAGAATCCATACGGTTCGTGTGTTTTCGGACAGTGGAAAGTATGTAGACAGCACGACACAAGACTATTTCAAGTTTAAGCCCGTTTCGGTACAGTGGCCGACTTGAAATCTACACTTCAAAAAAGGAGTTTTGCACCATGCAGAATCATAAAGTGAAAGTTGCCATTCCTTACGCGGCTTTAGAGCCGCTGGGTATCTCCCTTTTGAAAGCTGGTCAAGTCGATTTGGCGGGCATCTGCGTTCTGTTCGATGCGCAGATTGTTGCCATTTATGACAGGCAAGCCCCCAACTACGGCGTGTCCGCTGAAATCGACCCCGACACAAAAAAAATCACTGCCGAAGTGGTTTCGCTTAACATGATGTAAACGCCATACCAATGAGTGGCGTTTTACATAAAAATCTTGTGGGAAGGAGGTAGTCGGCTATGTATACTCAGTTTCTTTCGCTCTCCGAAGGGGCTGGCAACACTGCCGCAAGTGCTATGACTGAAGCAATCAACGCTGGTGTCACTTCCGCTGTTGGTCTGGTCGGTACTGCGTTTACCGCGATCACCAGCAATACCGTGCTGTGCATCTTCCTCGGCGCTGCTCTTGTCCGTGTCGGCATGAGCATTTTCCGCAGTATGAAGAGTTCCGTTCGCTGAACCATGCAGCCCAAAGGGGCGGGCAAAAAGCCCGCCCCTTTTCTTTTTGATTCTACACTTTCAAGAGGTGTTTTTATATGACTATCGACTATACAGCTATCGACGCATTTGTGACATGGTTTGCAAAACAACCACTTGCGTTTTTCTTGGTTGGTTACATCGGTGCAAGGGTATTTCTGGGCATTGTTGATATGTGCAAGTCTCCCAGCGATTACGTCAAAGATAAAAAAGAATAAACCTTTCCTTTCGCGGGCGGCTTAGCCCGCGCCCCGGTTGGCCAGACCGGGCAAACGTCCGGGAGCAGACAACAAAAAATGCCGCCATCACTGGCGGCGGGTGTCTTCTGTGTATTCGTCGGCATCTGAATAATGCTCGTTACTGTTTCGGTACTTCTTTAGCAGTTTGAGCATTACGCCCCAAACGCAAGCACCGATTATCAGTGTCGCAAGATTGAATTTGAATATTACAGCAATGACACAATACGTTGCCCATTCAATCCATTCATCTTTGTTTTTATAACTCCACATTTTGCAGTTCTCCTTTTTTTCTCTATTTTACCACATTAGGAGCGGTTGTCAATGACGAAAAGGCTGTTTTCTTTCCTGTTAGCGTCCATTCTTATGACCTGCACTTGTCTTTCGGCTTTTGCGGCAGATAGTCAAGGCGGGGCTATTTCTAACACTATCGGCAATGTTTACAATGGCGCTTCTGATGTTCAAAGCGCTGTTTCTGACCCGGTTACTTGGTATGTTTCTAATCAGATTGTTGGCGATTCAAAGTATAGCGATGGTATAGATTTGATTTGCCCCAATGGAGACTATGAGGAACATTACGACGATGCTTTTTCATCTGCGGTTTGCCCTTATGATGGTGAAGCGCTGATTATAAAGGGAAACGGTGTTACATTTACCCCCGGTGGTGGTTCTGGAAATTTGGGCATGGGTGTAGGTCGAAAAGACTTGCCCGGATATACTGGCGGCGTTAGTAACGTAAATCGTAGCGGTGTTTTGATGCTCCCTATGGAACATGATTTTATTGCTACTACTAATAATTCTACATTTGAGCCTAGCACAAGTACGAGTTCTTCTAAGTCGGTTTTTTGTCCTGATTATAAAGGTGATTATATTGTCGCTGATTCTCTCGGAACAAATATTGAATACTCCTTTTCGTGTTCCGATGATGTATTCTCGTCTAAAATGTGGTCGTCCGATTCCTCGACTACATTTTATCATGGTGTGGGCGTTTCGTTTAAGGTTACTGCGCCTGTTGACGGGTATTATGCTGTTTATTCCTCACCTACATATAGTTGTGGAGGATATGCGCCCAGAGATAATTCTTCATATAGTCGTAAAGACCAAAAGTTTTCATGGTATAAGGGTACATCTGGATATACCTCGTTTTCTCGTTCTTACTATGCTAAAGGTCAATCAATCGTTATAAATGCTCGCCCCCGTATTCATTATACGGGGCTGTGGGATATTGGCTATCCGTCAACATCTTCGTATTTCTATTGCTATGGTGTTCCTATTCTTTCGGTTGAGCCTGTTGATGCTTCTTCTTCAAATATCTCAAACCAGACGAAAATTGTTATCAATAACAATAATGTCAAAAACACATGGAACGGCAATGTGTATGTAGATGCTTCTAACCATCTGACGTATATTTTCCCGCAGTACACTTACATAAACGAAAATTATGAACACGTTACAAGTATTAGCGAAAATCCTATTATTTACAATAGTGAAACCAATCAATACTATACTTATTCACCGACTACAAATAATTATTACTATATAAGTTATGGTGAAAAAACCAACCCGACACCTACGCCCTCACCCGACCCAGATTCCCCAGAGCCTACACCTAAACCGAGTACCCCGGAAACAGCAGAGGGCGGTGACGATAATAGCGGAAAAATTCTTGATGTACTCTATAAAATCTGGGATGAAATAAAGAACGGTTTTGCTAATGTAAAGGTATGGTCTGCTAATATTCAGACTGAAATCAGCACTAGCTTTACTAATTTCACGGCAAAGTTTACCGAGTATTCCAACAATGTCAAAACATGGTTTACGAACCTTCAAAGCAGTTTTTCTACAAGCATAACAAACTTGTCTAACTCTATTAAGCTGTCTATTGAGAATTTGAATGTGAACATTCAAAACTATTTCAATAAAAAACTGCCTAACTTGCCGATTGGTGATTTTACAATTCACCCCGATGCAACCCGCCGTCGTATTATTCCTAAAATGAATACAAACGAATTTGAAGATAGTCACGGTACATGGATTGCTTCGGGTTCTGCAAGGTACAGTACAAGTCATGATTATTATATGGCGTTTGATGGAACATCAAATTGTTGGGAAGTAAACAATACTAAACCGTCTATTTTGCAAATTCAGATACCCGACCCAGAAAATTATTTTATCGACGGTTATGTACTGGCAAGTTTGCAATATAGTTCGGAATACCCTAAAGATTGGATTCTGCAAGGTTCTGACGATGGGGAAACGTGGGTCGACTTGGACACCCAAACAAGCCAGAATCTTTCGGATTCAAAAGAGCATGAGTATAGTTTGAAACTGAATAAGTGCTATACATACTACCGTATGTATATGACAAACTATAACAGTTCTTGGAATAGCCTTAGTACGTTTAACTTATTGGGCTATACTGCTGACGATATAGACGTTGCGACCCCGTCCCCCTCGCCGTCTCCTGCTCCCGACCCTGTCGAGCCTATCCTGCCCGATGCACAGAACTATATCATTCCCAAGATGAACAGCAACACCTTCACAGATGAGCACGGCACTTGGGTTGCTTCTGGTTCTTCAAAGTACAGTGATGTGTTCGATTTCTTCTATGCCTTTGACCGTTCATCTGCCAATTTTTGGGAAACAAATAGTAGTCCCTCTAATCTGCAAATTGAAATTCCCGACCCCGAAAGCTATTACATTGACGGTTACATTATGCGAATATCTAAGTTCAATAACCGTTATGCAAAAGACTGGACGCTGCAAGGCTCTGACGATGGCAAAACATGGGATGATTTGGACAAGCAAACAGGTCAAAATCTCTCGGATTTGGAAGAACACAAGTATCCCCTCACCTTGCGCAAGGCATATAAATACTATCGTGTGAATATGTCGAATTACGCAAGTTCTATGTGTTCCCTTAGTCATTTCAACCTTTTGGGCTACGATGCAAAAGATGTTGTAACGCCTACACCCTCGCCGGGTACTCCCGATGTAACTCCGACTCCTGTCCCCACGGATAAACCAGGCGGCGGCAACACGACTAACAACTTCTGGAACATTATCTTTCCTAACTTCTCTGACGATGGTACAGACAGCGGACACAAGGGCATTTTCTGGGCGCTTGTTTCCCTTATCCTCGCCATTATCGCGTTTTTTACCAATATGCTGGCGGGATACAAGTACTTGTTCCCGTTCCTGCCTGATGGTGTAGTAATGACGATTAACGCCTGTGTGTTCGTCCTGTTCCTGTTTGTGGTTATAAAATTTATTATGAGGTCAAAATAATGTGGAAAAAACTTTGTATTACACTGTGCGCCGTTTGCTTCGCCGCACTCGCCGTCGTGCCTTGTGCCTTTGCCGACGATACACCCGCCGATTCTTCCGCAAGTTCTTCCGACACTTCGGACGATTCCTCGGATTCCTCTTTTCTGGGCGATGCTGGCGCATTGCACGATTCTGTTTCCGGGAATTTCTCTGACGGCGTGGATTCCGTTGCCGATTCGCTGAAAAACTCTCCCGGTGAAATTCAGTACATGACAAAAGACGATTTTCCGAAATTCATCAAAGAAGCAATCTCCTTTATTCCGCTGTCGTTCTGGTGGGCGTTTCAGTTTGCCATTATTCTAGGCTTTGTAAATGCCCTGTACCGCCGTATGTCCTAAAGAGGTGTTACACATGGAAAACTTTACCGCGTTCATGCGCATTGTGCTGGACTGCTTCGACCAGCCCTTTACACTGTTCGGCTTCAACCTGTCGTGGTGGCAGGTGTTCTTGTGGTCTATCTGCGGCAGTATCGCCGCCGCCTTTATTGGGGGTATGCTCAGATGAATAAACTTCCTTACTTCCTCGTTGCTCTCTGCCTGTGTATGTTCTGTTCGTTCTCGGCTTATGCCGATGATACGCCCCCGGCAGATAGCCCGCCCGACACGGCCCCCGTTGAAGATACACTTTCAAATTCAAGTGTACAAGTTTCTGACCCGGCCTTATATGCCAAACTCGACACCCTGCAAGAATCCATTGACAAATTGGCTGACGCTCTGACCCCTGCCGCAGAGGGCGACACCCCGGCAGAGGACACCGCCGCACCCGATTATACTAATCAGCTTTCGACCATTTCCGGGCAACTGCTGGAATTGCAGGACGCTGTAACGGCTACACCCGAAACGGCAGAAGAACCGAACATTTGGGATAAACCCTTTAACGACTACACCCCGCAAGAGGGCTATGCGCTCCTTACCTTTATCCTCGTCCTGTCTGCCTGTGCTTTTGTGATTTTTCGGAGGTTCTAACCATGCAAAACTATTTCGCTGATTTACTCGCGTTCTTCGGCATTTCTGGCACACCCCAGACGTTTGCTGAACTTATCCCGTGGCTGTTCGCCGTGCTGGTCGCAATCGGCATTGTGCTGGCTTGTTTCCGGCTCGTCTCTGACTGTATCAATGCGGGGCGGTGGTTTCGGTGACACTTGTTATTATCGGCGTTGCCGCCCTGTTCCTGTGGCTCTTTCCCGCCCTGCGGTGTGCTGTCACGCACCCGTTTCATTGCCTGTACTACGCCGCCAAAGACGGCTACAAGTACATAAAGTACAAGCAAGGCAATCTCCGCAAAACTGGCAACCTTGACATATTCTGTGGCTACTTCGGCAACGGCAAAACCCTGTCACTCGTCAAACAGGTTGTGTGCAGGGAATACAAGCGGTACGACGGTTTGCAAGTCTGGTGTAGCCGTCGAAACAAATTTGTGACCCAGCGTATTTTGATTCTCTCAAACGTAGACCTCTGTGTTCCGTATGAACCGCTGACTGGGCTTGCACAGGTCTGTGCCATCAGCAAGGCAAATGAGATATATGACGATGCACATGACACTTTGACTATTACAATCGTCTGTATGGACGAATTAAGCGTACAAATGAATAGCCGCTCCTTTAAGGACAATATAAACGCCTACTTTCTTAACACCCTTATGTGTTGCCGACATTACCACATCAGCTTTTACGGCAGTGCGCAGAGGTTTCAGCATGTTGATAAAATGCTTCGTGATGTTACGATGCATGTTATCCAGTGCAAGAAAATTTGGCGATTCCAGTTAAATTACTACTATGACGGCTTCATGCTGGAAAACGCACAAGACCCCTCTCTTGTAAAGCCGCTTCGCCGTGACTGCTGGTTTGTCACTGATGCCGACTATAACGCATATGACACCCTGCAAGTCGTGGACAATCTGCAAAAATCCTTTGACGAAAATGATATGCTCTCCGAAGCTGAAATTCTCGCCAATCAAGCCGCACCCGCTCCCGTGGGTATGGATGCAGTAACACCCAGCCGAAAAGGTAGACGACTGCAAAAAGACCGAACGGGCAAGCGGTAGGCGCGGCAAGCGCAGCGGGCGCGGGGGCTTTGCCCCCGCCCGCGCGCGCAGACCGCGAGAAACGCCCCATTTAGCGCTTCTATCGCAAGACGGCAAACATTATCCCCAACAAAAACAAACGCAAAATAGCGCTATGTTTTTACTATTAGAAAAAAGGTGTTGACTATGACCGTAGAATATCTTACTTCCCCCGATTTCATTACCCGCGCTATTATTTGTCTGCTGTTCATCACAGCATACACCTATTGCATAACCCGTTCTTGAATCTACACTTTCAAACACACAACAAACAAGATCCCGCCCAGCTTCACGCTAGAAACTGGACGGGAATTTTTATTTTAAGTACCCTCTGCGGTTCTCGTACTGTTTGCAATAATCGCACTCCGGGTGTGTGCCGCACCTCGGCTGTCCACCCGTGTCCGGCTCGTCCGGGCAGTTGTAATAACTGTAATATCCGCGTTCGGCGTGGATTGCACCCTCACACATTCCCTTGCTCTTGTAGTAGCAAGTATGTGTCAGACAATACGGCTTTTTGTCGAGCCGATTTCTGCGGCAAACCATTTTAGGCATAGTGTCATTCCTCCACGATAACACAAAGTTTGTTTGCGTCTACGGCTTCAAAGCTGATTACTTCGCATAATTCAAGCGCTTCAATCTCGCAATCATCGTTTATGCCCATGTCTGAATAACTTCCAATCAGTTCATCATCTTCATTGAATACAAACATATTGTTATGCAACGAAGCGTTCAAAAGTTCACGAAAAGTCATTTTTGCACCTACACTTTCAAAATCAGATTGTTTCATCGGTTCGGGATATACAGAAAAAGGGGGTTGCTACACCCCCTTGTACCCGTTGCGGTCAAGCCATCGTTCAGCCTGTGCAAGTTGGGTGAAAGTCCGGGTCTTGTGCGGTCTGCGGTCGCGGTCTGGTATCATCTGCCCGGAAAGCGCTTTGACGATATATGCCGTTTTCCCGTTCTTCTTTACCTCGTTAAAATACACCTGTTGCCCTTGCTCGTTCTGCATCTTCATAAATAGCACCTACACTTTCTAAAAATCGCCCGTATAGCCTGTTAGCACAGCTTTTCAACCTGTTATTCAGAAACAACCATCGTTTCCATGCAATCGCCGCAAATGAGGTTTAACACCTTGGTTGCCCGGCAGGAATTGCCGCAAATGGGGCAAATATACTTGCGTGTACTGCTCGGTTTCTTCGGCGGCTTCTCTGCTCCACTTTCTGCCCCTCGGCCTGTGCCGCTCCCCGTTCCTGTTGCCGTCCAGCGTATACCCTCGACCATGTTTAGAGCCGTCCAGCCCTGACCCTCGATGAAGTCCAATAATTCCAAACTCGGCGTTGTTACCGTCCATCCATACCGCTCATGATGCGCAACTTCCAAACCGTGCGCTTCTGCACATTCCTTAAACTTCTTGTTGTGGTAGGTGTTGCCCCTCGAACAATCCTGTACACCGTGCATAAGGTTATACAAGTGGCACATTTCATGTAAAAGCGTGGCGGCGGTTTCCTCTATCGGACGGTCAAGTGTTGCGGTGCTGATGTTAATTTCATGCCGTTCTGCTCCGCCTGCGTTCCATGTCTTGCCGCATGTGATATGCCCGTATGCTCCCGGCGTTTTCTTTAGGGTGATAACAACTTCTTCCAACTCGCCGGAGAAAAAGCGGGTGTTCAATGCGCGAAACATTTTTTCCAACTGTCCTGCAACTCTCGATGTTTTAACGGTGTTTTTCATGGTTAGCGCTCCTTTTTGATGGTGTACTTTCAATGCCTTTTTGAAAAGCATCTTTGTATACTTCGTCTATTTCGGTTTGCCTTTTTCCTGTGGTAAAATATTGTTGAGGGGTTCGCCCCTGCCGCCCGTTTTCGGTTTGTTGCCCCCTTTCCCGGCGCTGTTTGCCTTGTAGAGTATAAATACTGGATATGAGGCGGAAGCGCTGCGGCGCTTCCGCCTCTGATTGCCCACCACTCCCGGAACGGAGACAGTCAAGGGTGGAGCGAAGCGGAAAGTGAAAAAGTTTACAAAAAACCAGTGCGCACACTGGTTCTTTGTAAAGTTTTTCGCGGCCCTTTACTTTCTCCGGGCCGGGTGGTATGCGAGAGCGTGCCTTGCCGCAAGGACGGGCTTTGCCTTGCCGCCTGTTTGCGAGATGGCCGCCCAGTAAAATTACATGGAGGTGTTCGCCGTGTATGCTGTTCGCCCTAAAGGTCGTCACTTGTCTCAAAATGACCGCAATAAAATAGAGTTCATGTTTGACCACGGTGTATCCCAAAAAGAGATTGCCGCCTTTGTCGGTGTTCACCCGTCTACCATCTGCCGAGAACTGCGCCGCGCTCAAATAACACTGCTTAACTCTGACCTTACAACCCGCGTTGCATATAGCGCCGCTATCGCCCAGCAAAAGGCAGACTTTGCCCAAACCTCTAAGGGCAGACCTTTGAAGATAGGGTATAATTACGCCTATCTGGAAGCCCTGCAACGGCATATTCTGAACAACTACAGTCCATACGCGGCTATACAAAAAGAGCGCAGAAACACCGCCTTTAGCGTCTCTGCGCCCACACTGTACCGTTATATTCAAATGGGCTTGTTTACCCAGATAACCTACTCGCACTTGCCCCGTGCAAAAAAGAAAAAGCATAAGGGCAAAATTCACCGCCAGAACAAAACCAACCTAAACCACCGCAGTATAGAAATGCGCTGTAAAGCTATAATGCATCGCTCTGACTTTGGACATTGGGAATTGGATTCCGTCATTGGCAAAGCAAAAGGTCACGGCGAAAGTGTTCTTGTTCTGACAGAACGCAAAACCAGAATTGAGATAATTCTGCGCCCAAAAGATAAGACCGCCGCTGAAACTACTCGTTGTCTGCGCTACCTAAAGCACATTTTCGGGCGCGACTACAACAAAATTTTCAAAACGATAACTTGTGACAACGGCTCGGAATTTGCCGACCAACAGGCATTTGAAAGTGTAGGTTCAATGTTCTTTTACTGCCACCCCAGTTGTCCATCTGAACGCGGCTCAAATGAAAACGCAAATATACTGATTCGCCGCAAACTGCCGAAAGGGCAGACCATGAAGAAAGTCACCCAGAAACGGGCTACGCATATTCAGCACTGGTTGAACGATTACCCGCGCCACATTTTTGATGGCAAGACCGCGTTTGAAATGTTCATGCAGGAACTTCCCGCTATGAATCTGCATAACCAACAGCGTATAGTAAACTTCTTCGACCCGCATACATAGCAGACCAAACCAATAGTAAAAACAGGCTGGAACACCCGCCGGCCTGTTAAAGTGCGTTCAAACGCAAAAAAGCCCCCGTCAACGCTCTAAAGAGCGTCAACGGGGGCTAAATTATATTACAGAACGGTTACAAATTGCGTTACTTACTTTACAAGTCGCAAAAAAAATCAAATTTTTTCTGCGTCGCGCAAATCGCCCCGGCAGCGCCAGACCGCCAACAGGATAAACAAAAAGCATACGACCCAGGTCGTCGGCTCACAAAAGCAGACCGCGCGGTAGCCTTGGACCGGCACGAGCCATATGGCAAAGATCACCTTGCCCACAAGCTCCAGCCCGCTGGCCAGCAGCGGCTCTACCGTGTGCCGGATGCCCTGCAGCATGTTGCGCAGAATGACCAGCACGGCCATCGGCGGGATGACCGGTGCGCTGATTTTCAGGTACAGCAGCGCGTTGGAGATGATGACCTCGTCCGTGCTGCCCGTGATGCCGCGGATGGCGGCCCCGCCCAGCAGGAAGGTAAACGCCATCACAAACACCCACCACACAAAATAGATCGCAAGCGCGGCCTTGACGCTCTGCCAAATGCGGCTGCGGCGGCCCGCACCCAGATTCTGGCTGCTGAACGTCGCCACGCCGATGCCCAGCGCACCGCCCGGGATAAAGTACAGCTCCGCTAAGCGGCGCGCGGCGGTCTGCGCCGTGATGTAGACGCTGCCCAGCGCATTGATGCTGCTTTGCAGCGCCACGCTGCCCAGATTGTAGATGGCGCTCATCAGCCCCATGCTCAGGCCCGCCCAGAACATACTGGTCACGGCGCGGCGCGTGGCAGCCCCGAGCTGCCGGGGCGTAAAGCGCAGCTCCGGGTAGCCGCGCAGGATGTACACAACGCCCAGCACGGCGCTGATGCCCTGCGCCAGCACCGTGGCAATGGCCG
>ERZ773110.1075-NODE-1075-length-23357-cov-3.416831_pt1 | contig 23357 bp, 17 predicted proteins | sample MGYA00580568_ERZ773110 | MGnify/ENA primary metagenome ERZ773110 (study PRJEB29015, sample SAMEA2737870) | human gut metagenome | biome: human gut; feature: human-associated habitat; material: faeces | place: China | collected 2012 ... | reverse complement strand
CATACCCCTTTATCCTGCTTTAAAATCGACGGCTTGAAATCTGCCTCAAAATCCACTCAAAAGCCGCAGATTTTCATTTCAAAAATCATAATTTTTTTAATTCCGGACTTTTATATTGTTTATCCATCAAAAATGCAAAAGTAAAAATAGCATCAATTATGTATAGTATAAATATTAGAGTTTTGTACTGTTGATTGAGTGGTGTTCAACTTCAATGATGCACTGATTTTTAAAAGACTTTTTCGTTAAAAAATTTAGTGTGATTTGTATTGAAAGATATCATATTTATGATATAATTAAACTGAATTCAGTATTGATTATGATTCATTTAATTTGTGTTAAAAGAGGAACTTTTTATGAATAAAATGATTAGTGACTGTCAAGGAATTGATGAAGTTATAGAATTTTCTAAAAATGTAGGGGCAAGTCATAAAATCTATCATCATTATACTAATATTGAAGGTTTAGTTGGTATGGTTAAAAGTGGATATATGCATTTGACAAGAGGAAACTCTTTAAAAATTAACGATCAGCATGAAGCTACTATGAAAGGTAAATGTTCTGAATGGAATAAAACATATATTTCTTGCTTTACTTTCGGTGGAGAAAATATGGCTATGTGGGGGTTGTATTGTCTCCCATGGGAAGATGGTGTAAGAATTTCCATACCTAATGCTGAATTAAATAGGTGGATTAATGATATCAATGTAATTTATAAAATTATTGGACAGGAATATCAGCCTCTCTATGATGATTTTGACTTATCTGTTAATGATATGATTTATATTGATAATAAAGGTGAAAAAATATCAATGACAAATAAAGGTTCACTTAACATTTCTAATAATCCTAAATTTAATGACATAGATAAAAAGCCGATAATGACAGGTTATATAAAAAATAAGGCGTGGTCGTATGAACATGAAATACGATTACTTTTAAAGTGCAAACATGAACATAATAACATTGATAAAATTGCAATAAAACTTCCGAATTATGTGATTAATAAAATGACAATTACTACTGGTCCATATTTTAATGGTACGCTTAAACATAAAGTGTCTGAATGCTTATTAAATTGTGATTTTGTCACAGAAAAAAGTGGATTTGAGAAATTGGTTAAATATCAATCGTTATGCAATATGTGTTTAAATAAACCTTTTCGAAAAAATAATACTGATTTTTAATTACAGTATTATAATGAATATCGCTATTAATTTATAGAATTATTAGAAGTAATGTATTTAATAAAAAAACAAGTTTGCTTTATACTCTTCAGCAAACTTGTTTTTTATTTTATAGATTTGGTATTTCAAAATACAGTTTTTAAGATTAATACAAAAATAAATGTTCTTTTATATTGTTTATCCATCAAAATCGCAAAGGTAAATATAGAAAATCGTACTTGCAATGTCGCTCTGTTCAAGGTAACATACCACAACCTTTTAGGGCGACAATTTTGTTTTCATACTTTTCGGGTACAATATGATTAACACTTACCCGGAGGTAAATACAATGGAAGGACGAATTTTAACGACAGATATTATTGATGATTTTAGAAAGAATTTAGAGTTGCAAGAGAAAAGCACGGCAACGATTGAAAAATATATTCGTGATGTGAAAGCGTTTTCGGTTTATGCACAAAACGAGGTCATTACAAAAGAAACCGTGATTGCCTACAAAAATCATTTGCAGGAAAACTATGCTGTACGCAGTGTGAACTCAATGCTTGCAAGTATCAACAGCTTGTTTGCGTTTTTGAATTGGTTTGATTTGAGAGTTAAATCGCTAAAACTTCAACAGCAAGTGTTTTGTTCAGAAGAAAAAGAACTGACAAGGGCGGAATACAAACGCTTGTGTCAAGCTGCAAAGCAAAAGAAAAATGAACGATTGAATTTAATTATTCAAACGATTTGTGCAACAGGTATTCGTGTCAGCGAGTTGCAATACATCACGGTTGAGGCGGCAAAGTGTGGCGAGGCAATTGTAAACTGCAAGGCGAAAACACGCTCGGTTTTTATCGTGAAAGAACTAAAACAAAAATTGCTCCGCTATGCAGCAGAGCAAGGGATAAAAAGCGGTATGATTTTTGTAACGAAAAGCGGCAAATCCATAAACCGCACAAATATCTGGCGAGAGATGAAAGCCTTGTGCAAAGATGCAAATGTTAATCCACAAAAGGTGTTTCCACATAATTTACGCCACCTGTTTGCACGCACATTTTATGGCATCGAAAAAGATATTGCAAAACTTGCGGATATTCTCGGTCACAGCAGTATCAACACAACTCGAATTTATATCGTTTCAACAGGCACGGAACACCGCAAACGAATGGAAAATATGCACTTGATAATTTAGCATAAAAATAAAAAATCCGCCGAAATCGGCGGCAAATAACATAATCCACATTATGTTGTATGAATTCCATAACTGATACAATAAACCTAATTTTACATATAGAAATTATATCACGACAAGCATAGTTTGTAAAGCACTTTGCTTGCGAAAAGTATGAAAAACTGAAATTTGTCGAAAATTGAACATGACAACAAAGCCCTTTCTGCTTATCTTTTTCGGCAAATTTGAAAAGGCTTGATTTTCTATGTTCTTTTTTAGTCTGTCAATTATGTGGCAGGCTTTTTTATTGCTCTATATACAACATAATGTGGATTATGTTGCTTATGGGGTGATTGAATAAAATGCATGTTAATAATGATTACGTTTATCGTTATATGAGGTATACAGAGTTTTTAGACATAATTCGATTTAACAGGTTGACATTACGGTATCCTGGCCTATGGCCAGACAAATTAGAAGCACTATTTTTAAAATGCTTTGAAAACGAGACAAAATTAAATGAATTGTGTTCTGTATATCATGGAAAGCATACAGGCTATTCTGTGCGTGATGTGAAAAGTGATTTCCAAATCTTATCATCACTTCTAATCAAATTTCGCTGTCAATGTTGGACGTATAAAGAAGATGATTTGGTAATGTGGAATGAACGGAACAGTCAAGAAACAGTAAGAATATGTGTTAATAAACAAAACTTAGATAAATATGAACAAGCATTTGATGAAGGAAAAATAATACACAGAGATGTTTCATACTGTTCAAAAGTATCTATTGATACACTTCTGGATATTTTCATGAAAAATCGAGTGGTACCTGAACTGATTTTAATGAAAAAAGATGTGTTTTCGTATGAGGATGAACATCGACTAATGTTTATGCCAAACGACTATTCATTTCATACCTCATCATATGGAGATACATTATCTGAATGCTTGCAACGTCACTTTTATGGGATTAAAGCAGAATTTGGACTGTTTGAACGTTATTTGAGTTTTGATATCAACGATATTGAAAATGTTAAAGTTAGTCCATATGCCTTAGATGATTTTGCAAGTCTTGTTGAAAATGATTGTAGATATTTTGGATTGAAATATAGTGGTATATCTCAGATTTTATCTTAAATTAAGGAGGAAATATTATGAAAAAGCAAATGAAAAAAGTTCTGTGCGTTGTTTTGTCGATTTTGATGACTTTTAGTTACGCCGTTCCTGCATTTGCAGGTTCTATTGACAGTACGCATCTGAGCACAAAGCAATCGGATGTCAAGTCTGATGCCGAAGTAAAAGCAGTTGAAAAGAAAATTGACGCTATCGGTAAAGTGCATTATACAGACAAAAGTTTAGCTAAAATCATTGTTGCTGAAAATGCGTATAATGCTTTAAGTGATATGCAAAAATCAAATGTTTCTAATTACGGTGCATTAAAATCAGCAAGAAATGCGTATAACGCATTTGTGGCAGATAATATTGACACATCATCTTATTCCATAACAGATAAAGGCAGCCTTAGTGACGATGTGAATTGGTTTCTGTATGATAACGGACTGCTTGAAATTACAGGTAAAGGCAGTATACCAAGTTATTCAAAAGGCAATGCGCCTTGGTATCAGTATAAAGATACCATTACTTCTATATTAGTTAGAAGTTCAATAACGGGTATCGGCAGCTCTGCATTTTACGGTTGCAATAATTTAATGGATATTACTTTGCCGTTTGTAGGTGCAAGCAGAACGGCAACCGGCTATAAAGCAACTTTTGGATATGTATTTGGATATGCGAGTTATAGTGCTGCTAGTAAATTTTCCAAAACGAATTCGTCAAGCAATTATTCATATGACGTTTATACTGCTACAGGCGATAGCTATTCAAATACTAATTATCAAAATCCGAACAGAAGCATTCGTTATCGTTATACTCAATCAGATGCTTTTGCAAATTACTATGTGAAAACAAATGAAAATCCATGGTATTCTTGCTATGATTATTATACCAACAGTTATTTGCACTATGGAAGTACTCACGATGAAACATATAACTTGCAAACGTACAGTTATTATGTTCCAACAAAATTGACAACAGTAAATATCACCGATGCAGATAAGATTGAAACTGCCGCATTTAATAACTGTAAGAATATTACTAAGATAACCTTAAACGACGGCGTTACTTCTATCGGCGATTATGCGTTCCAGCAATGTACTGCATTAAAAGATTATGCAATTCCGGAAACGGTTGCGAAAATTGGTTCATATGCATATTACGGCGATAACGCACTTACCGAAATGTATATTCCGGACACTGTTACTAAAATTAGCGATTATGCTTTTTACGGCTGTTCAAAAATTTCTCGCTTGAAGATCAGTAAATATGCGGAATCAATAGGCAGTTATGCATTTTACGGATTGAACAGTTTGCCTGCAATCTCAATTTCAAACAATGTAAAAGAAATCGGGTCACACGCATTTGAAGCTTGCTCTTCGGCAACAGCATTGTATCTTCCCGATTCTGTAACAACGATTGGAGCTTATGCTTTTTCGAGCTGCTCAAAAATTGCTGAAATTGCGATTCCTGATAGCGTAACGAAAATGGGAGCTTACGCTTTTTCGGGTTGCTCATCGGTTAAAAAATTTAGTATTGGATCAGGCGTAAAAGCGATAGAAAAATATACTTTCCAAAACTGTACCGGACTGACCTCGATAACAGTTCCCGATACGGTTGAGACTATTGCAACATTCGCTTTTTACGGATGCAATAATGTAACAGAAATCACATTTCCATTTGTGGGAGAAAGCAGAACGGCAACCGACTATAAAGCAACATTCGGATATGTGTTCGGATATACGACCTATAATGCTGCAGAAAAGAATAGTTACGACAATACTGGATCTAATTATAGTTACGGTGTATATTCTTCTGATACAGGAAAAGAAATATGCAGCACTTCGTATAGTTCTAATTATCAAAAACGATATCAATCATCACGTTCAACGACTTTCCAAAACTGTTATGTATATACAAATAGCAAACCATGGTATACTTGCTATGATTATTATAATTCCAGTTATAAACATTATAATGGCACGTATGGTCCGTATAATTTGCAAACATACAGTTATTATGTTCCAACAAAATTGACAACAGTAAATATTACCGATGCCAATAAGATTGAAACTGCTGCATTTAATAACTGCAAAAATATTACCAAGATAACCTTGAATGACGGTATTACCTCTATTGGGGATTATGCTTTTCAAAGTAACCCATGGTACAATAATTTGACTGATGAATTTGAAACAGTTGGTGACAATGTTCTTATCAAATATAACGGAACAAAAAGTTCGGTTACTATTCCCGACACAGCAAAGCACATTGGTGGTGGCGTGTTCAAGAATAACAGCAAAATATCCGAAGTGATTTTACCTAATGAATTATTAAGCATCGGTGATAATGCATTTAGAGGAACGGGTCTTTCTACCGTTACAATACCAAGATCCGTAACAAAAATCGGTACAAATGCATTTCCATCTTGCAATTTGAAAGTATATCAGCCTTCAGCAGGTTACGATTATAACAGCAGTAATAAAACTGTCTTAAATGATTCATATACAAAAGGCAACGATACTTTTTATTACATTATTAAATCAGATGATACTGCAGAAATTATCGGATGCGAAACCACATCTACGGAATTAACCGTGCCTGAAGAGATTGACGGATATACAGTATCATCTATCGGTGACTATGGCTTTGCTAAATGCAGCACATTAAAGAGCATAACCATACCGAAAAATATTAAAACAATCGGTAAATATGCCTTTGACGGTTGCACAGGACTTATCAATGCCACAATTCCAACAACTGTAAGTTCTGTTGGAGATTATGCTTTTAATAATTGTACAGGCCTTAAAAATGTAACCATATCAGAAGGCGTCGAATCTATCGGTAAAGGTTGTTTCTATAACTGTACTTCACTTGCAGAGGCCGTTGTGCCGGATACCGCAAAGTATGTTGGTGCTTACGCATTTTACAATTGCACTTCTATGGTAAATGCCACAATCGGCACAACTACCGAATCTATCGGAGAATGCACGTTTTATAATTGTGAAAAGCTTGAAACTGTTGTAATCGGTTACAGTGTAAAATCTATTGGCAATTATGCGTTTTATAATTGCGGATTATCTAAAGTTACGATACCATCATCAACTAAATATATTGGTAAATATGCTTTTGCTAATAATAAATTTATGACAAAAGTTACACATAAAAAAGGTGTAGTTATTATTGATGAATTTGCATATCAAAATTGCACTTCTTTGGAAACTGTAACTTTGCCTACAAGTTTGGAGATTATAAGTAAGGGCGTATTTCAAAATTGTTCTTTACTTAAAACTGCAAATCTGCCGTCTAGCTTAAAAACACTTGGCAGTTATGCGTTTGATAATTGTTCTTCGCTGCCAACAGTAACTATTCCGACAGGTGTAACAGCTATCAATGATTGTACATTTAATAAATGTACTTCACTTGCAACCGTAACGATTAATTCTAATGTAACATCTATCGGATTTGATGCTTTCAGAGAGTGTGCTTTTTCTGCAATCATATTGCCGAACACTGTTGAAACTATTAAAGGTGGTGCGTTTAGAGGGTGTGCTAAACTTACCAAGATAATAATTCCCGATGCTACAAAGACAATCGGCGAAGCGGCATTCTTTGATTGCACGGAGCTTTCGGAAATTTCAGTTGCCGATTCACTTGAATGTTTGGGTGATTCTGCACTTAAGAATAACAATAATTTGACAGCGAAAATCAGATATCTTTCCGGTACTGTTACCGACAGTTTGTTTGAAAAACAAGGTATATCTCATGCTGTGCTTGATGAAAACATTCTTAAAATCGGAAACAGTGTATTTGCATATTGCTATAAATTAAATGATATTACATATGGTGATAAGAAAGCTGCTGATGGGGAATTTTTATTCTCGGATAAGGTTGTATCACTTGGCAACGAAATTTTTAAGGATGCCTCCTTACTTAAAAATTTGATTATCCCTGATACAATTGAAACAATTGGGCCTAACGCATTTTATAACAGTGTTGAAGGCGGATACCATACACAAAATGTAACCGTTACATTTTACTATGTTGGCGGAAATATCGCTGCTGATATTTTGAAAGAACAAAAGATTTCTCACATTGTAGTAAACGACAATATTAAATCGATTGGAAACAATGCATTTAATAGTATAACTACTTTGGAAACTGTATCGTTACCGGATACCGTTACTACTTGCGGCGACAATGTGTTCGCCGAAACAAGCGGTAATGTAACGGCGTATTTCCGTGGCGTTGACGGTACTATTGATAAGGATGTTTATAAAGCAAAACTGTCCGGTCTTACATATCTTGTATTTGATAAGAATATCAAGACAATTGATTCCTACTCTTTCGCAAATGCATCAACTGTTAAGGGTGTCATCATTCATAATACTGATATGATTAAAGACCATGCATTTGCAGATAGCACATCTATCAATGGTGTAGTGATTGAAAATGCCGGTTCGATTGGCGAGTATGCATTCAGCAATAGCTCCACTATGAATTATATAGAAATCGGAAAAGTAAATCTTATAGGAAAGTATGCATTTTCCAATTGCCCTGCAATGAAACAGCTTTATATCGACTCTGTTGTAAATATCAATGATTATGCTTTTTATAATGACATTGCAATAGATGATATAGTTATAAATCAGAATCTGATCAATATCGGCTCGCACGCTTTTGACAGCTGCAAGCTGATTCCAAAAGTTAAATTACCGAATACGGTTCGCAATATTGGGGCTTATGCTTTTTATGATTGCAACAGTATGAAGTCAATTAACATACCTGTCGGTGTAGATAAAATCAATGAATACACTTTTTTTGGTTGTGCATCTTTACTTTCTGTTGATTTACCAAACACAGTAAAATCTATCGGTGATTACGCTTACTATGGTTGTGTTCTTGTTAATGATTTATCTCTCGGCAATGCTGTTGAATCAATCGGTGCATATGCGTTTTACAACTGTAATAAGGTTAAAGAAATCATTTTGCCCGATTCGTTAAAGTCAATTGGCAATTATGCATTTCGTTCTTGCAGCAGTATTACAGAAATCACAATTCCAGACAGCGTTACACAATTAGGAGATTGTGTATTTTACGCTTGCACAGGATTGGAAAAAGCAGAATTTGGTACGGGTATTGTTAAAATCGGCAATTCGGAATTTTATGGTTGCGTTAAATTTACCGAACTGTACCTTTATGGAAATGTTAATAACATCCATGATCTTGCTTTCTATGGTGCAGAAGATGCCGAAGTTTATACTTATCCGAACAGCTATGTTGAAGATTATTGTAATGACAACGGATTGGTGTATCACGAAATCGGAAATATTACTTCTGTTTCCTTAACGCCACCGTCAAAAACCGAGTATGTAGAAAACGACAAATTAGATACTGCCGGTATGAAGTTTAATGTTACATATGATAACGGATATGAAAGAACCGTAACAAGCGGCTTGAAAATTACAGGATTTGATTCTGAAAATGTAGGAAAACAAACCGTTACAGTAAGTTATCGTGGCAAGTCTGCTACATTTGAAGTGAATGTAAGTGAAAAGAAGGTTGTTGATGCTGAATTTGAATTCCCGAATGATATTAAAATTATTCAAGGTGAGGATTTGGATTTAAGCAGCGGCAAGGTAATTTTGACTTATTCCGACGGCAGTCAGCAAACCATAAAGAAAGGTTATGCGGTTACCGGTTTTGATAAAACAAAAGTTGGAAAACAAAATATTACGATTACTTATCGTGATTTCAGCACAGCTCTTGAAGTGGCTGTTGAAGAAAAACAAGAACCTGAACATACACATAACTGGTCCGAATGGAAATACAATAATGATGCTGTTTATAATTCATCAAGTGATTATAAAGACGGCACGCAGACTCGTACTTGCTACGCTTGTGGTGAAAGCGAAACAAAAGAGGCACCGAATACGGCTCTTCTTCGTCGCAGAGGTAATGCATTGTCGCTTGAAAGCAGTATCACTCTCGCAACTTACATTACAAAAGATGTAGTCGATTATTATGACGAAGTGTATGCCGAGTTTACCCGAAACGGTAAAACCGAAAAAGTGTATCCGTCGGGTAAAACATTAACTTCAAATTCAATCGTTTATTGCATATTTGATTATACGGGTATTTCACCGCAGGCCTTAGGTGATGATGTAAGTATTACATTCTATGGTGTCAAAGACGGTGTAACATATAACGGTAATGCTTATAAATACAGTGCAACCGACTATATTAAGTCAACGCTGAATAAGTCTACATCTTCTGCAAAGCTTAAAACTTTGCTGGTTGATTTGGTTTATTATGGCGAGGCTTGTCAGGTATATCAAAACTATAAAACCGATAATTTACTTACCGATATACTTACCGATGAGCAAAAAGCACTTCGCAGCACGGCTGATTTGAATTTAACGAATATCAAGAATGCAAGCTACGAAACATGTGAAAACAGGCTTGTAAAGTTTGGTACGGCATTAAGGCTGAATAATTCGGTTGAAATTGCAATACCGCTGAATATGACCAATGTTACTCTTGATGACATTTCATTCAAAGTAAAAATAGGTTCAAGAACATTGACATATACCTATGCCGAAAATCCTGATAATTTTGAAAAAGGCAAAGACGGTTATTGGTATTTCTATTTTGACGGTGTTTATGCAAATCAAATGAGTGATGAAGTATTTATCACTGCATACAAAGGCGATGAGCAAGTCAGCTATACACTTAAGTACAGTGTGGAATCCTATGCCGCAACTGTTACTGATGCAAAGTTAAAAGCAGTTACAGACGCAATGATGCGTTACGGCAATTCCGCAAAAGCCTATGCAGGCAAATAATTGGCATATCAGTTTTAATTTTAGATATGAAATAATTAAGGAGGTATTAAGATGAAGGAAAAGTATATCAAACCTGATTCAGACATTCAAAAGTTTGCTGCCGTTGATGTAATTACGACATCCGGTGGCGGCGATGAACCGATTGTCACTCCACCTGATTGGAACGACTAAAGAGTAAAGGAGTCAAGATTTTATGTCTTGACTCCTTTTGACTTTTTTTGCAAATATGATATAATGAAAACTAAGTTATATAGGAGTTATGTTATGGCTAAGTATGCATATAGAAAAATAGGAACTGGTCCACTAATTGATGCTTGCGAATTGGAACTCATCGAATGAAGAAAATATTTTGTCCGATTGTGAAATATATTCGGTAGGAAAACAAATTTGTAATGCATAGGTTTTCTATAATCAATTGAAAAATAATAGCACATCTTTAGTATTAGTATAACTTTTTATTTCAAAAATAAATTTAAATGAATATGCTGCATTGAATGAATTATGAAAAATAATAATGAATTTAATTCTTTTATGATTAAGAGTTTTAGAACAGATGACGAGAGTGTAATTAAGGGTACGAAGAAAATAAGATATCACTATACTTCTCCCAGTGCTTTTTTATCAATAATTGATAAACGCCAAATTCGTTTTACTGATATTAGATACTTAAATGACAAATCTGAGGGTGTCTATTTAATAAAACTTATTATAAATTTTTTTGAAAAATATAAGAATGAATACCAATATTCTAGAGAACTGTTTTTTAATCTGATAAAACGACATTCTATTAAAGAACTAGAAGAGCTAAATGTCGCAAAAATCAACTATAATATGCCTATACCATATATGGAACGGAGACATTTTGTCTTTTGCATGTCTGCTAAACAAGATTCGCTAAATATGTGGAATTATTATGTTAATAATGGTAATTATCAAGGGTATAATATTGGATTTAGTGTGAATAAGTTTTTGAAAACATTTGATATAAATGTTGATAAATTTATAGATCCATTTACCGTATATTATGGAGACGTGTTGTATAAAGATGCGGAGCAATATAAAGAAATTAAGACTTTTTTCGATTCAATAGAGAAAAAATTATCAAAATCACATACCAAACAAGAATATGATTATTTTTTAATTCGGATCAGGAATTACATTGAATCAAACGGAGCTTTCTTTAAAAATCCTGCATTTGAATCAGAAAAAGAATTTAGAATTGTTATTGAAATTGCTGATGAAAGAGTACATAGACCCAAAAATAATTATGCAGGTAAAAACAATAAACAAATTGAAGATGAATTCACGGTGAAAAATGGCTTGATCGTTCCTTTTTTGTTGGTTAAATTTGATTGTGATGCTATTACTAATGTTACAATTTCACCTATTACTGAATTTGGTATTGCCAAGGAGAGTGTAAAAGAATTGCTCAAAAATAAAATAGGCAGTAATATAGAAGTGAAAAAGTCCGACATACCAATTAGATTTTAGTGAATCAGTCTTAATTTAAGGACTGATTTACTTTTTGACTTGACACCTTTGTTGCAAAGAGTTATAACACACAGCAAAGGAGATTGATAAAATGACAGGGATTATATATGCACGATATTCAAGCGACAATCAGCGTGAGGAAAGTATTGATGGGCAAATTCGTGAATGCAAGGAGTTTGCCGAGAAGAATGATATTCGTATAATTGATACATATATTGACAGAGCGTTATCAGCAAAAACGGACAATCGTCCGTCGTTTCAGCAGATGATTAAGGATAGTTCCAAAGGTCTGTTTGATGTTATAATCGTTTGGAAACTTGACCGCTTTGCCCGTAATCGTTATGACTCGGCGCATTATAAAAACATTTTGAAAAAGAACGGCGTTAAGGTTGTTTCTGCAACAGAAGCGATTTCAAGCGGTGCAGAAGGTATTTTGCTTGAGTCTATGCTTGAAGGTTATGCCGAGTATTATTCTGCCGAGCTTGCAGAAAAAATCAACCGTGGCTTAACCGAAAATGCTTTGAAGTGCAAATATAACGGCGGCTCTGTCGCTTTTGGTTATATGATTGATGATGAGCAACATTTTCAAATCAATCCGACTCTTGCTCCTGTTGTTTTGAATATTTTTAATGATTATATTTCCGGTAAAACGCAGAAAGAAATCCGAGATGAACTGAACAACAAGGGCTTGAAAAATGCTAACGGTCGAGAATTTACAATAAATAATATTTCTAAAATATTGACCAACCGTCGGTATGTTGGCAATTATATTTATAAGGATGTTGTAATTGAAAACGGAATTCCTGCCATTGTTCCAAATGATGTTTTTGATAAGGTGCAGGAAATGATAGCCGTTAACAAGCGTGCGCCATCAAGGCATAAGGCCGTTGATGACTACTTGTTGACAACTAAATTATACTGCGGCAAATGCAAATCGTTTATGGTTGGCGAAAGCGGAAATGCCCGTGGCAGAAGATACAGTTATTATAAATGTGTTAACACCAAGCGTAATAAAACATGTGATAAAAAGGCAGTTAAAAAAGATTGGATAGAAGATATTGTTGTTTATCAAGTTATGAAATTCATCAATGATGATTCGCTCATTGAAATGTTAGTAAACAAGATTTTGTCTATTCAAGGTAAAGAAAGCCCAATGTTGAAATCGCTTAAAAAGCAACTTGCACAGACCGACACAGCCATTGAAAATATGATTAATGCTATTGAGCAAGGCATAATAACAAAATCAACAAAAAAGCGACTTGATGAACTTGAAAGCACAAAAGAAAATTTAGAAACGGAAATCGCAAAAGAAAACATATCACATCCGTTATTGACAAAAGAATTTTTATACTCGTGGTTTGACGGATTCAAAAACTTTGATGTGAGCAAACTTAAAAATCGAAAAATGCTTATAGACACATTTGTTAATTCCGTTGTGCTTTATGATGACAGAATAGACTTTTATTTCAACTTCAAAGATAACGCTAAAAGTCTGACATTATCAGAACTTAATACCGTTTCGGATTTATCATCTTCATCTCCACCAAAAATAAAAGAGTACCCTTGGGGCACCCTTCGTAAGGAAGGTGTGTCCCAATGGATGTCTTTTGTAATTTAAAATAAGTATTAAATTTTTAACGGTGTAGCGTTTGCTATGCCGTTTTTTGTTTGCGTTTTGACAGGTGTTGTTGAAACGCATTTTCCATTTCTTCGGGTGTAAGCTCTCTGAGTATGCCTACACCGTTGTAGTAAATGTCGATAACTTGTACTCGTTTTGAATTAAGGTATCTTGGTGCATAGACTACGATTTTGTTAATAAATTCGTGAATGAGTTCCGGTGCGAGTTCCTTTAACTCCGTAATCTGCTTGACTTTATTGATAAATTTTTGTAAGTTTTCCGACTTATCGATTTCAAATGAAAGATAAGATTTAAGCTTTTGGATTTCAGCTTTTATCTGCTTTTGTTCTTCTTCATAGGAAACAGCTAAGGTGGCATAACGCTCATCGGATATTTTACCACTTACATTATCTTCATAAAGCCGTTGTATTAAATTGTCTATCTCGTTTGTACGCTGCTTGAGCTTACTTAACTCTTTTCGTTTGGCGACAAGTTCTCTTTTCTTGTCGTCTTGGTAACAATCCATTTGCTTGCGTGCAAACTCCTTTTCAAATGCCTGAACATTTAAAAGTATTCGTTGCATACTCTCTAAAACAAGTCGCTCAACTACTTTTTCTCGGATATAGTGAGCAGAACATACATCGGAATTTTTGCGATAAGACGAGCAGAAGAAATAGGCTTGTTCCCGTTTGTAATTGTTGGTAACACTGTAATAAAGCTTTTCTCCACAATCGGCACAGTATAGAAGTCTTGAAAACGGACTGACTATTCCGCTTCTTGTAGGTCTGCGGCGATGCTTGCGTAATTCCTGAACTAAATCGAATACTTCTCGCTCAATAATGGCAGGGTGTGTATTTTTAAATATCTGCCACTCAGATTGAAGTCTTTCGATTTTCTTTTTGTTCTTGAATGATTTTGTTGTAGTTCTGAAATTTTCCTGCCTATGCTTATCCAATATTCTGTCGGAGTTAAAACCTTGTCGGCTTTTAATTTTTTCGCAATTTGCGACGGTCCGTAACCTTTAACACATAAATCAAATATTCTTTTGACTGTTTTTGCCGCATCTTCATCAATAATCCATTCGTTTTTAGCGTTTGGATTTTTTTCATATCCGAAAGGTGGGTTGGTAGTTAAAGGTACGCCTGACATGCCTTTGTTCTTAAATACATTGCGTACCTTTTGACTTGTGTTTTTGGCGTGCCATTCGTTAAAGAGGTCTTGCATAGGAACAAGGTCACTTAATCCGTTAGCCGTGTCGATATTATCCATTATTGCAATATATCTGATGCCTAACTCGTCAAAGCCTTCCTCCAACAGTTGACCGACAATCAAACGGTTACGACCAAGCCTTGAATGGTCTTTGACAATCAGTGTTCCGATTTTACCTTGATTTGCAAGCTCCATTATCTCGGTAAAGGCTGGTCTTGCAAAATTTGTGCCCGACCATCCGTCGTCAACAAATACTCTTGTGTTTTTAAAGCCGTTATCCTTTGCATACTTTTCAAGGATAGCTTGCTGATTCTTTATACTGCCCGATATTCCGTCTTGCTCATCATCACGGGACAGACGGCAATACAAGGCTGTGATTTTATCCGGTTGTTTATTCATAATTCTCCTTTCTCAGCCGGATATGATAAATTGTATGTAAACTTAATATATCATATCTCGGCTTATACTTCAACACTTTAAAGTGTTGATTTTTCGCTTTTTCTTATCTTTTTAAAATTATTCGTTCTACCTTTTCGGTTATGTTTTCGTTTGTATTGCTATTGAAGTATGTTCTTACTGCATAAGTAGTGTTGTCTATCTCCTTGATGAAGTTAAGAGGTTTTAAGTACATATTCTTTTTAAACCAAATCAAAGCGACTATGTGCAAATGGTAGTGATAAATAGGTCTGTAAAAAGCGTCGGACATTACAAGATTCAATTCATCTGCGTGCATAACAGCCGAAATGATATTTTCTTCGCCGTAAATCTTTTGGGCAAACCGATATGCCTCGGCATAAAATTCTTTTGCAAATTCATATCCGCCGTGCTCTTCAAAATAGTCGGTGTTCACATCAAGTATCATTTCATCAAACACCTTTGCGTCTGACACTCCACTTTACTCGAAAGTGTGTAACCCACTATGACACTTTCAATCTTACGATTGCAAAGATGTCGTGGGCTCTTGCAGAGGGCTGAGAAAGTATCCTCATTTTATTAGTGAATATGAAAGGCTTTTAATTAAACAAAACATAAAAAAGCCGTTACACAGATACCAAAACAAACGAAAGCATTACTTTCGCTTAAATTGATTTCTATGTAACGGCTTTGATATTCAAAGACGGGTTTGTTAATTTATCCCCAACGAACAAACCAAAACTAAAATGAGGATACCGGTATTTTAACCTACCGTGGGTTTAGGCTGTTGCCTTTTTCCTGTCTGTTATCGTTATTTAATTGTGTAATTTATATTAGCAGAAATTTTTGGTATGTCAAATAAAATTTAATTTTGAGGAGTTTCATTCTTTTCAATTTCATCTAACAAATTGTCAATTATTGATTTTTTTAATTCATATTCTGCATATTGAACTCTGGATTTTTTATTGCTTTTAATTGTATAAGATAAGCTAACGCAAAAAACAGCTAAGATTAATATTAAGGCAATAATACTTATAACTATTGTTACAATAAAAACTGATGCCTTGAATTCTTTAACAATAGAAACAGCTAAAGTAAAAACCGATATTATTACCGAAAGAATTGAAATGATATTATTAGGAAGGGGTTTGTTTATATTGTATTCATACATTTCGCATTGCTCTTTTTTTATTAATTCTTCCTTTGATAACGTTTTATATTCTTCTAGAAATTTATTGTAATTACAAGAATGTGATTTTTATTTTCCTTTCATCAAAAAATTATTATTTTAAATATTCAAAATAATACAAATAAACATCTTCAAGAGAAATATTATCCTTAACAGGAATATAACTGTAATTAGGTTTATCAGTTACAATTCTCAGAGAGATACCGTTTTGGTCATGAATAATATTGCCAAGTCCGACATTATGCTGAAGAGCTAACAGTTCTTCCTTTGTGCCTCTGATTTCAAATACCTTATCAGATACACTTTTCATCAGAGCTTCAGGCGTATCTTTTTTTACAAGATTACCTTTTTTCAGCAGTATAACTTCATCTGCAATACATTCAATATCAGACACAATATGTGTTGCAAGAAGAATAATTTTATCCTTTGAGAGCTCGGCAAGCATATTGCGAAAATTAATTCTTTCCTTTGGGTCAAGTCCTGCAGTCGGCTCATCAAGAATAAGTATTTTTGGATCATTAAGCAAGGCTTGTGCAAACAGCAGCCTCTGTTTCATTCCGCCTGAAAAACTGCCCGCTTTTGCATTTCGCACATCATACAGATTAACCTTTTTCAGTATGTCACTAATAAGCTCGTTATTGTGCTTTATGCCTTTAACAGTACACATATATTTCAAATACATATATGCGCTGAAATCATTATACAGTGCTTGTTGTTGCGGCATATATCCTATTAAATCACGATACTTTGCACCTAAGGATACTATATCCTTGTTGTTAATCAAAATTTCACCCGACGTCCTTTTTACATTGTCGGTTAGAAGATTTATCAGAGTGGTTTTACCTGAGCCGTTAGGACCGAGTATGCCGTATATTCCGTCGGTGAGAGTAAGCGTTAGGTCATTTACAGCCTTATTATTTCCATATATTTTTGTAAGATTTTTAATTTCAATTTTCATAGCTATCTTTCCTTAGTTAAACACCATTTTCTGTTAGATAAAACAAGCATTACAATGCAAAATACGATTAAAGCATAATGCATAATGAAACTTCCGATACTGATGCCTTTATCTAAAATCAATGCATTAAAATTAAGCAGATATGATGTTGATATTTCTTTTGCCGAATAGATATCTATCATATAAAGTGCACTCGGCAGTATAAACAAACAAGCAGATATAATGATTACTGCAAGCTGCGGCATAAATGCGGAGAGGGAAGTGATAATTAAACCAACGACTGTTACAAATATAAATTCAAATATAAAATTGAGAATTACATATTCTGCTATTGAGAGGTTTAAATTAATCTCCTGTAAACATTCCAAATTATGTATATTCGCATTCATATTGCCAAGCTTATAAAGATAATTATTTTGTAAAATCAATGATAAATAAGATACTAAAGTTAATATAAAGGTTTTGGGAATAACAGTAAATATCTTTTTAAAATATAACTGTTTCCTGCCGTTTTTTGAGCAATGATTGAGTATGAGCATATTTGAGCCTTTTTCAATGGAAAAGACAGATGAAAACAAGATGACAACAGCACATATCAAAATTAAGATTTGTGTTTGATTGCTTTGACTGTAAAACAAATTATTATACCCGAGTTCATTAACAAGCACAGGCTTAATTCCTTTTTGGGAAAGTGATTCAATTCTGTCAATTTGCTCCGTCAACTTATCAACAGCTTTTCTCTGTGTATCATACGCTTCGTTCTTTGCTGCTGCAAGCTCGTATTCCTCAAGTGAAATTTCACCGCTTGCATATTGCTCACTCTTAAAATTGTATTCGCTTTCAACGGCATCTGCTTCAGAACGCATTTTTTCAATATTTTTATAAACCTTTTCACTAAGCTCGCCGCCGTATTCTTCATAATAATCATTTAAAAAGGCCTCGGTTGACGAAAAAACAAGAGGATTTGTATTGAAATTAAATCCGATTATCAGGAGAAAGGCAATAACTACTAAAAGCCCTTTTCCGATATGCATTATTTTAAATGTTTCAAATCTTCCTGCATAGATAACACTTTGAAGCTTTGCATAAAATTCGGATAATTTGTCAAAAAGAACGTGTAATATTCTAAATGCCTTTTTAGGCGACTTTATAGGATAATTTCGATTTGCACTGATTAAAATTAATGCCGATATAATAAAAATAACTAACAGTACAATTATCCACACAGCTTTTTCCGCTCTTACAGGTTTTGAAAAAACGGAAACTAAGTTATATTCTGATATACTTCTGTAATCAAAAAGTGAAAATATATTGAAAGTCTTTAAAATTGACAAATTACTTTGTGCAGAAATGTTCTTGTAAAGCAACAGCTCAATCGACGTAATTACACCTGCAATTGCGCTTACGAGAATAATATTGCTGCTAAGCGAAATGAACAGCCATATTGCAAGTGCAATCATACTTGCGATAATTGCTTTAAACAAAATATGAATTGCAAATAACTGTAAAAAATTAATATGTAAAATACAGTCGGAAAATATATCTGTCGATTGTATCAAAGCATATAAATTCATCGGAGCATCATATATCTTTAAAGATATGAGCATTTCGGATATATAAATTGCAAAGGAGAAGAAAAGTGAAAACAAAATCAAAATAGGAAGCTGCTTCATTTTCAATATCCGTCTTCCGTTTTTGCAGGTATTGATCAAAAGATTAACATTTTTTTCTGACACAAAAGATATTGCCATAAACACGCAAATTAAAATCAAAATGAAGTCGCCGATTTGATAATTCAAAACAGCACTTACAGGCAAATCATTAACTAAAGACAGTTTGATATTTTTATTTTTTGAAAAATCATTTGCCGATTTTTGTATTGATTTATATGAATATGAAGTTTTGTTTGAAAACAGCTTTTTTGATGATAAATTTTCAGCATTTTTAAGAATTGATTTTATGTATGCAGGATAATCGTTTTGATATTCAAGCTGATACGCAAAATGAGAATAAAACTCAGCTTGTGTCGCAAGCTCTTCATAGGAATAATTACTGTTTTTATATTCCTGATACAAATCAGGATATTCTTTAATTTGCTGTGCTTTATCCTCGGTATTATCGGCAAAGCTTTTCAGAATTTCAAATTTATTGCTTTTTTCGATGATTGACTTCTTGTCGACTTCGGTAAAAATGTCTGCATTATCCTTGAATGTAGCCGAATAAGTGTCAATATTAATGCCAAAATCACTAAGGCTTTTTTGCTGTGTTATATAAAAAGAAACGCAGTTAAGCAGCAGTAATGTAATTACTGCTGCAATAAATTTTTTGTTTTTAAATATTCTGATAAGTTCCATAATATTATTCCATATCAATAAATTGTTTGTCAGGAGATTTCAACTGCGATTTGTCAAGTACATAGTAGCCCTTTGCACCGTCTGACTCTGCTGTTTCGCCGTCAATATTTTCTTTAAATATCATCATATCATCACCGCCGAAATAACAGTCATCCTTCGGATTTTTTGGAGTAATTTCAGTTACATATTTGCCAGATTTGTCATAAACAAATATTTTTCTGTCCTTTTCATCTATTTTATCAATATAAATTGACTGCAGGTTATCAAAGTAAACATAATTGCTGTCAGCAGAAATATATGCCGGCACGCCGATATTGCAAAAAGAAGTTTCTTTATTTGTGGTAAGATTAATACAATAGACTTCTCCCGAACGGTTGCCGTAATAAGCACAGTCACCGTCTACGAATAAAGAATATGCCTTATCGTCTTTGAGCTGCCTTGCTTTCAGCGAATGGATATCAATCAGGGTATATGATGTTTTATAACCGTTTCCGTCTGTGTCGCTAAAAGAGGAATTCATTAAAATCAAATTGTTGCCGCTTGCTTTAATATTGCTAAGCTCAGCACCGATTCCGCTAAATTTATAGATAACTTCTGCTTTATCCTTTTTGCTTTTGCTGCCGATTTTTTTTCTGAACAAGCACGCCGTTGTTTCTTTAATGTTAGCGCCACCGCCTTTGAGGTAATAAATATATCCTCGGTGTATTATAAACGAAACAGAGCTTGTGTCTGTGCCGTCAAATAAATATGTCGATTTTTTCCTTTTAAAATTATCAAGTGACACTTCATATATGTAATTATGCCGCATATTACTGCCTTCTTCTTCCCAACCGAGTACATATAGCTTGTTGTTGAAGTATGATAATTGGAAAGGATAATAATTAAAAGCAGGAAAGAACGCCGTACATTTACTTGAAGTATGCTCACAGTTAGGCTTATTGCAAACAATATATGCTTCTTTTGTGGCAGTATCAAAAAAGTATAATTTCAAACTGTTTAAAAAATAATATCCGTTATCAGCTTTTGCAATAGCAGACGAAGAATCAATAAAATATTGAAAATCCTCGTTTTCAACATAAGAAGCAGAGCTTTGCTCGGTGTTTATTTTATTGCTTTTAGACGAACACCCTGTCATTAATGAAGATATTAAAATTATAATAGCTATGCATATACATGATATATTAAATACTTTCTTCATTGCTTTTCTTCCTTTAAATCCTTAATAATGCCTTTTGCCTGCTGCATTGTTCGACTTTTCATTTCATCTACCGAAACAGAGCCGACTTCAAAGCAGATTCCATTAGCGTTTTTCGATAGCTCATAAACCTCCGGGAATATATAAAATTTTTCATTGGGTAAATCAAACTCGTCTATTTTTTTATATGAATCTGCAAGCTTTTGCATCTTTTCAGTAACTTCTTTTTCTTCTGTGTTTTCATCAAATGCAACTCCTGTATCATTGTATTCAAAAACGCTGCACTTTTTATCCTTTATTGTATCACCTTCAAACGTGTAAAGAAACGATTCTACGGTTTTGGTGTTTTCATCAATATCATTTAAAGTATCATTAGTCAATTTATCTTCTTCATCATCATCATTATTCTCAATTACGTAAGCAGTTGAAGATATTCCGAGATTATGGTATTTGTTTTTGTATAGCTTTGCTTTTGTCATAGAACTGAAATGATAACACGTTTCATCATTATCACTTGGGTCTGAATACATTATGCCAAAATATTTTCCGTTTTTTGCAGTTTTAATTATGGTTATCGGTTGCTTTGGGTCGGTTGCCAAAGCATTGCTGATTGATTTATCACTCGTTATATCAACAAGTGTACTTCCGTAAATAAAGTAAGCTGATAAAAGTCCTATTGCTATAAGTAAAAGAATAGCAGGAATAATAATTTTTAATTTCTTCATAAAATTACCCCTTAGTAACAGGCAAGAAAAAATTCTTGCCTGCTTTGTTGTTATAAAATATCAATATGCAAATACTTAATGTATCGCTGTATTTAATATTTTATCTGTCAAAATGTTTTTTGATACTCGGTATAAGCACAATGGTCAAGATTACTATCGGTTAAACCGGTATAATAAATGTTTATTTTGGTAAAATGGTTGCCGCTTCCGCTTGTAATATTTGCTTCGGGTGATTTGTTTGTTAAATTCTTACTTTTATCAGGATTTCCGCCGGTCTTTTTGAGATTGCCCTTTGAATCAACATTTCTTGCTACCATAGTTACAGCAAGTCTATAAGTACTGTAATTAGCTGTTGTTTTTGCATACATATTGGTTTTAGAATTGTCGGAACGCCATCCTGTAATAGTTAAATTAGAATATATGCCTTTTGGTTTAATGGCTGTTTTAGAATGGTCTGCAGCATAAGCAGAAATCGAACCTGTAAACATTGTAATAGCCATTAATACAGCAGCAAATAAGGCTGCAAATCTTTTTGATTTTTTCATAATATTAATTCTCCTTAATTTTATTTTATTGAATACTATTCTGTTTTTATGCCGAAATATAAATATATTAAATCATTTCAAGCACCTCTTTCATCACAAATTTAAATAAAGCTTTATTAATAAAAACATTTTCTTTTTTTAATTCCATTTTAAATCATACATAACAAAAAACAATATTAATTCCGTTATAATGCAAAAATAGGGCGAAATTATCGAAATTCTAATATAGTTAGAATTTTATTTTAACAAAAAATCTCTCGTATTTTTAATACAAGAGATTAAACCTTATTCTATTTTATTTTCTGGAAATAAGATAACCAATTTGAATTGTTTTAATCCTTTATCATATTCCCATTCCATTTCTCCATGATATTTTTTTATTGTCTTTCGTATACTTTTAGTCCCAAATCCATGAATAGATTTATTTTTTTTGGTTGTAATTAAGTCACCGTTTTTACCTGTTGGTTCAATATCACTACTGTTTATTACTGTTATTTTATGGTGAAAAGTTAAACTATTAACAATTTCCAAATTTATGAATTTGACGGTTGATTTCGATGCCGCTTCAACAGCATTGTCTAAAATATTATTAAATAATGTTGATAAATCAAAATCATTTATAAAATTTAGATTATCATTCAGTATATGTGTTTCAAATTCTATTCTTTTACTATTGCAAATATCCATATATTTACTTAATATGATATCAAGAAATTTATTTTTAGTTTTGCCGATTTGATTGTATTTAGTAATTTCACCAAGCATATTATCTATATAATTTTTAATTTCTGCTTGATTTGACATACTGCTTATGGCAATCATATGATTTTTATAATCATGTGCCATTACATTCATTGTTTAATTTTTCTTTTCAATCAAATTAAGATATTGCATATCAATATCATTCTTTTGATTTGTTAATTCCAACTCCAATAATTTTTGATTGTTTTTTTCGGCTTGTTCATAAACAAAATAGATAATGATATTGATAAATGTAAATGTACTTTTGGAAAGTATTCTGCAAGAGCAGGGGAAAGAAAGATTCTAAGAGTGCATAAATAAAAAACAGGAGGAAAAAAGTTATGGTTATCACATTAAAAGACGGCTCTGTAAAAGAGTACGCACAGGCAATGTCTGTGATTGATATTGCGAAGGATTTGAGCGAAGGACTTGCGAGAGCGGCATGTGCCGGAGAAGTAGACGGAGAGGTTGTAGACCTGCGTACTGTTGTAGATAAAGACTGTGAAGTAAATATTTTAACAGCAAAAGATGAGAAAGGTCTTGCAGCACTGCGTCATACGGCATCCCATGTATTAGCAGAAGCTGTACAGAAATTATATCCGGATGCAAAAGTTGCAATCG
>ERZ773110.1067-NODE-1067-length-23432-cov-29.981264_pt1 | contig 23432 bp, 18 predicted proteins | sample MGYA00580568_ERZ773110 | MGnify/ENA primary metagenome ERZ773110 (study PRJEB29015, sample SAMEA2737870) | human gut metagenome | biome: human gut; feature: human-associated habitat; material: faeces | place: China | collected 2012 ... | reverse complement strand
CCCGCGTCATTACGCTGGGCACCCTGATGGCCGTGTATCTGGCCACCAGCGATGAAGCCATCCCGCTGCTGGTGTCCATGCCGGCCTACTGGGACAAGCTGGTCGTGCTGATGGTCATCAAGGTGGTGTACGCTGTCATCGTTGGTTTCGTGCTGGACTTTGTGCTGCGCGGCATCCTGCCAAAGGGGCTGCGGGGCGGCTACACCGGCCATGCCGACGAGGTGGACTGCCACGAGGAGCACAACGATGAAGAGGGCAACGAGCGCCCCATCTGGCAAGCGGCTCTGCGCCACACGCTGGAGATCTTCGTGTTCATCTTTGCATTCAGTCTGGTGTTCGGCCTCATCGTGGAAGGCGTGGGCGAGGACGTGTTTGCCGACCTGCTGGGTCAGATGGGCTTCTTCCAGCCGGTGGTGGCGGCCCTGGTGGGCCTGATCCCCAACTGCGCCGCCAGCGTGTTGCTCCCCCAGCTGTATGTGGAGGGTGCTCTGCGCTTTTCCAGCCTGGTGGCCGGTCTGTGCACCGGTGCCGGTGTAGGCCTGGCCGTGCTGTGGCGCGCCAACCCCTCCTGGAAGCAGAACCTGTTCATCACCGGCCTCACCTGGGCCGCCGGTGCCTTTGTGGGCGTGGCCATGCAGGTGATCGTGGCGGTCTTTGCCTGATCCGGACGAAAAAAGCTCCGTTCCCTTTACAGGGAACGGAGCTTTTTGTTTGCGGTTGGAGCTGTTACAGGGTGACGTCCTTGGACTTGGACAGCTTCATGAAGAGCAGCAGCGAGACCACCGTTGTCAGCGACAGGATGGTGGCCAGTGCTGCGGCAATGCCGTCGTTGCCGCGGGACACATAGGTGTAAATGGCCAGCGTCAAAGTCTGGGTGCGCACGGTGTACAGGCAGATGGCGGTGGACAGCTCGGTGATGATGGTCACCCAGCTCAGGATGGCACCGGAAATGATGCCGTTTGCCATCATGGGCACCGTGATCTGGAAGAAGGTCTTGGCCTTGGAGGAACCCAGCGAGATGGCGGCTTCCTCCACCGTGATGGGAATCTGCTGCAGGGTGGCCACCGAACTGCGGATCGTGTAGGGCAGGCGGCGGATCACCAGTGCGATGACCATGATGATCATGGTACCGGTCAGGATCAGCGGCTTGCGGTTGAAGGCCATGATCAGGGCAATGCCCACCACGCTGCCGGGGATGATGTAGGGCAGCATGCTGATCACGTCGATCACGTTGTTCACGGTGTTCTTGCGGCGGATGACCAGGTAGGCCACCAGCACAGCCAGCAGGATGATGAGCACCAGTGCGGCAATGCCGATGACGAAGGTATTCTTGATGGCGCTGCCGGCCACCTTCATGGCGGAGCGGTAGCTGTCCAGCGAGTAACCGGGCACAAAGGCCTTGCCGGAGGTCTTGCGGAAGGACTCGTAGAAGATGTACACCTGCGGCAGGAAGGCGATGCCCACCACCAGATAGGTGAACAGATGGATGAGCACATTCAGCAGGCCATGGGCCTTTTTGCGCTCCACCGGATGCAGGGCGTTCATGGTGAAGGAGAACTTGTTGGAGGACCACTTCTGCACCAGGAACACCACGGTGGTGATGACGATGGCGATCACCGAGGTGGCGCAGGCAAAGCCGTAGTCGCCGCCGGTGGTCTCCGAGAAGAAGGCGTTGTAGATCTCCACCGGGAAGGTGCGGTAGCCCTGACCGATCAGCAGCGGGGTGCCGAAGTCGGCAAAGGCGCGCATGAACACCAGCAGCATGGCGGCCAGGATGGTGGGCATGCACAGCGGCACGATCACGGTCAGAAAACGCTTGATGCCCTTGCAGCCCATGCTCTCGGCGGCTTCCAGCAGGGAATTGTCGATGTTCTTCATGGCACCTGAAACGTACAGGAACACCAGCGGGAACAGCTGCAGCGAAAGCACCAGCAGGATGCCGTTGAAGCCGTAGATGCTCGGCAGGGTGATGCCCAGCACCGACTTGATGGCCTTGCGGATGATGCCGGAGTTGCCCAGCATCAAGATCCAGGAATAGGCACCGATGAAGGGGGCGGACATGCTGCACAGGATGATGATGATCTGCAGAAGGCCCTTGCCCTTGATCTCATACATATTGTACAGATACGCCAGCGGCACGCCGATGATCAGCGTGATGATGGTGACAGCGATGGACACCTTGAAGGAGTTCCACAGAGTGATCAGGTAATAGGATTTGCCAAAGAACTTCTGGAAATACTCCATCGTGAAAGCGCCGTCGGTGGTCACCACGGACTGGCGCAGCAGGTTGAGCATGGGGTACAGCAGAAACACCGCATAGCACAGCAGGATCACAAAGGACAAAACCGTCCACATGTCCAGCTTTTTGGTCTTTTTCATGGTACTGCCTCCTGCCCGTTAAACGGCGTTGTCGTTGCGGACACCTTCCAGCAGGTTCTGCTTGCCTTCCGCGTCAAACACGTTGATCTTCTCGGTCTTGACGCCGAGACGGACGACCGTGCCATCCGGGATGATGCTGTCGATCTGGGATTCCTGAATGATCTCGATCTTGTCACCGTCATCGGTGTGGGCAAAGTAGTGGGTATTCAGGCCCAGGAACACGCTGCTGTCCACGGTAGCCTTCAGGCCGGTAGCGTCGGTGGAGGCGTCCAGAATGAACTCCTCCGGGCGCACCGAGATCTTGACGGGCTGGTTTTTGCACTCCTCGGCACGCACATTGTCCAGCGTGATCGAAGCACCGGCATGGAAGTGCAGCACGGGCTTGCCGTTTTCCATGCGCAGCTCACCGTCCAGCACATTGGAACGGCCGATGAAGGTGGCAACGAACAGGTTGGCCGGGCGTTGGTAGATGTCCTTGGGGGTGCCCACCTGCTGGATGTCGCCCTTGTTCATGACCGCGATGCGGTCCGAAACGGCCATGGCTTCTTCCTGGTCGTGGGTGACGTACACATTGGTGATGCCCACCGTGTGCTGGATCTCCTTGATGACGGTGCGCATCTCCACGCGCAGCTTGGCGTCCAGGTTGGACAGGGGCTCGTCCATCAGCAGCACATCCGGCTTGATCACCAGGGCGCGGGCCAGTGCCACGCGCTGCTGCTGGCCGCCGGACAGCCGGTCGGGCATACGGTCGGCATACTCGCTGATGTGCATCAGCTTCATGAACTCGTTGGTCTCCTTCTGGATGGTCTCCTTGGATTCCTTGCGGTTCTTCAGACCAAAGGCAACGTTGTCCCGCACGGTCATGTGGGGGAAGATGGCATAGTTCTGGAATACCATGCCGATGTTGCGCTTGGAGGGGTCGATGTCGTTGATGCGCTTGTCGTTGAAGTAGAAGTCGCCGCCTTCAATGCTGTTGAAGCCTGCGATCATACGCAGAAGTGTCGTTTTTCCGCAGCCGGAGGGGCCGAGAAGGGTGAAGAACTCGCCTTCTTTGATGTTCAACGACAGATCCGAGATGATCGTATTGTCGCCGTATTTCTTCACGGCGTCCTTGATGCGAATACAAACACTCATAATGATCGTCCTTACTTTTTGTTTTTCAGCGGAGAGATGCTTACTTGGTCAGCAGGTTGGTCCACTTCTCCAGCATCTCGGTCTGCAGCTCTGCCACAGCGGCCTGATCCTCGTACACCACGTTGATCTCCTCAAAGGGCTTCATCTCGGGGCAGTCCTGTGCGATGGAGGTCATGGTGCCGCGGATGGTGGTCTTGGACAGGGCAGTCTGGGCTTCCTCGCTCAGCACATAGTCGACGAACAGCTTGGCGTTGTCCATGTTGGGGGCGTTCTTCACGATGGCGACACCGGCGGGCAGCCACACGGCACCCTCTTCGGGGTACACCAGCGACAGGTCGGCGTCGGGGTTGTCCTTGTTGTCGATGATGGCCTGCACAACGGGGTCCTCGTAGGAAACGCCCACGGCATACTCACCGGCGATGACGTTCTTGTACACCTGAGAGGAGCTGGACAGCACGATGCCGTCGATGTTGTCAATGAACTTTGCAATGTAATCCCATGCGGCATCGCTCATGTAGCGGTCGGCCGGGGTGTCGCCCTCGCCCATATCCAGCAGCATGTTGGTCAGCTCGGCAAAGGCACTGGAAGAAGCGGTGGGGTCGCCCATGGCGATCTTGCCCTTCAGCTCCGGCTGCAGCAGGTCGGCGTAGCCCTTGACCTCAACGCCCAGCTCTTTCAGCAGGGTATTGTTCAGGATGAAGCAGCCGCTGCCGGACAGGTTGCAGTAGGTCACGTTGCCGTCGGTGTTGTTGCGGTAGTTCTCGTCCAGGTTGGCCTCGTTGGGCGAAACATACGACTCCCACAGGTCGGGGTGCTGCTTGTAGAAGTTGAAGTTGATGGCACCCCAGTCGATATCGGCCTGCGGATTCTCTTTTTCGGCCTCGATACGGGCCAGCACGTCGCCGGTGCCCATGGACTGCAGCTCCACCTCGATGTTGGGGTACTTGACCATAAAGCCGTTGGTCAGGGTGCAGTCGATCTGGGTGTCCGAGTTGGGCGAGTAGATGACCAGCTTGCCGCTGGCTTCTGCTGCGGAAGCAGCACCGGTGGACGCTGCAGCACTGGTGGAGGCTGCGGTGGAGGTAGAAGAAGAGCTGCCGCCGCAAGCGGTCATGGCAGCGGCGGTGCCCAGAACGGCAGCGCCCTTCAGGAAATTACGCCGAGAAATCTTTTTCATGGTATTGTCCCTCCTGTAGAGATTTAAAATCATCGGTGCGTGAAAACTTGACGCAGAATTCACAAACACCGTACAAACCTACTCGTAGTATAAACAATTCCCAAAGTTGGCGCAAGCGAAAGAATACCCAAAGATTTTCGGAAATATTTGGTTGGTTTGTCCGAAAGTTTTTGATAACATTTTGTAATCTTTAACAAAATACCGGGAAATGAGGTGGTCCCGGGATCTGTTCATTCTGGCGATCCCGGCGGGAATTTGCCAATCTGTAAAACAAAACCCGGGCAGGAACGGCATACGGGGTGGTTCCTGCCCGGGGAAAAATGATTTTGGAGATCAGCCGTCGGTGGAGGCGCGCTCCACCAGGTTGGTGGGGATGTAAATCTCGGTCTCGGCGGGGGGCTCGCCGCGCATCAGCTGCAAGATCAGCTCACAGCTTTTCTGTGCGATGCTCTGGGGGTTGCGCTCAATGGAAGTGAGGGGCGGGTCGGTGAGCAGGGCGCTGCCCACCAGGCAGACCGGCAGCGTGAGTGCCCCCAGCGCCCAGAACGCCCCCCGGATCCCCTGCACCGGGCCAAATCCCTTCAGCGCCGTGCGGACGAATCCGGTCAGGAACGCACCGCTCAGGCCCACCGCGCCGCCAATGACCCCCGTGGCAAGGCCCTTGCGCCCGGCGTACCATTTCTGGGCGCAGGACTGGATGGACGGGTAGAGAAACGCCGTGCCCAGCCCCGCCGGAATGCTGAACACTGCCCAGAACCATGCCCCCTTTTCCCCGGGCAGGAGGGCCGCCGCAAAGAACCCGCCGCAGAGCAGGCCGGTGCCACACAGCGCCGCGCAGCGCGGGCCTTTTTTATCCTGCAAAAAACCGCCGATGACGCATCCCACCCCAAACGCTGCGATCAGGATGCCGAACGCATAGCCCGCGCCGTCCTCGGTCAGGCTGAACTCGTCCATCACCGGCTGCTGGAACACGCCCCACGCCGCAGGCAGGCCCGTCAGGATCTGAATGGCCGCCCCCGCCGCCAGGATCGCCCAGGGGTGGCGCGCTGTAAACTGCTTCATCTGTTTTATCACCTCGTTCTGTCAGTGTGCCCTTTTTCATTGACAAAACGGCATGATTCTTTATAATTAAAGATGTTCAAATTAAAATAACTTCACCCTCTCCGTCAGTGCTGACGCACTGCCACCTCCCCCAAAGGGGGAGGCTCTGGCGGTTCTTTGAAAGGCCTCGTCTGGGATTGCCCTTGGCTCTCCCTTTGGGAGAGCTGTCGAGCGAATGCGAGACTGAGAGGGTGAGGATGCTGAGAAAGAGGAACCAACTATGAAATCACAGGCATTGAAGGGTATGCGGGACCTGCTGCCCGCCGAACAGACTCTGCGCGACTACATCCAGGGCAAGATCCTGGAGACCTACCGTGCTTCCGGCTTTGAGCGCATCTCCACCCCCATGCTGGAGGATATGGAGAACCTGGACAAATCCGATGGCGGCGACAACCTGAACCTCATCTTCAAGGTGATGAAGCGCGGAGACAAGCTGACCAGCGCGCTGGGATCCGGCGACCCCAAGCAGCTCTCCGACATGGGCCTGCGCTATGATCTGACCCTGCCCCTGAGCCGTTTCTACGCTGCCAACAAGGACAAGCTCCCCCACCCCTTCAAGGTCATCCAGACCGACCGCGTGTTCCGCGCCGAGCGCCCCCAGAAGGGCCGCCTGCGCGAGTTCGTCCAGTGCGACATCGACATTCTGGGCGACGAGAGCCCCAACGCAGAGGTGGAGCTGATCGACGTGACCGCCCGTGCCCTGCTGGGCATCGGCTTTACCGGCTTCACCGTGAACATCAATGACCGCCGCATCCTGCGCGGAATGCTGGAGAGCATGGGCTTTGCCGCCGACACACTGGACTCTGTCTGCATCACCTTTGACAAGATGGATAAGATCGGTGCCGAGGGCGTGAAGGCCGAGCTGACCGAGAAGCAGCTGCCCGATGCTGCCATCAACGCGCTGGCCGATTTCATTGCCGCCGGTGATGTGACACTGGAGTCCGTAGCTTCCCGCTGTGCCGACCCCGCCATTGCCGATGACCTGAAGTATGTGCTGGCCACCGCAAAGGCCATGGCCAACGGCCGCTTCGATGTGGCCTACTGCCCCAGCCTGGTGCGCGGCCAGGGCTACTACACCGGCATGGTGTTTGAGATCACCTGCCCGCAGTTCAGCGGTGCAGTGGCTGGCGGCGGCCGCTACGACAACATGATCGGCAAGTTCCTGGGCACCAAGGTGCCCGCCGTGGGCTTCTCCATCGGCTTCGAGCGCGTCTGCGGCATCCTGCTGGAGCAGGGTTATCAGATCCCCGGTGCCAAGCAGAAGATCGCCCTGCTCTACACCAGCGATGTGGACTTCCCCGCCGTGCTGACCAAAGCCGCACAGCTGCGCGACGCCTACAACGTCACCGTTCTGCCTCAGGCCAAGAAGCTGGGCAAGCAGCTGGGCCAGCTGGAAGCTTCCGGTTTCGCCGGTGCCGCCTTCATGGACAAGGATGAGGTAAAGATCTTCGCACAGCAGTAATGGGCGGGCGGCGGGAAGCTTTCCCACGCAAGTGAATACGGGTTGCGGCTCCCAGCATCTGCTTCGTGCGCTTGCACTCGCATCTTGCTGGCCGCGGCCCCAACAACAGCTTCCTGTTTCCGCCACTGGCGGCGGGCGCTGTTGTTGCAGGCCATTCCATCGCCCGCCCTATTGCCTACGGCAACAGGGTCCCACCCCAGCGGACACTTGCTTTGGGAAACTTCCCGCCACCCTTTGCAACAGCATATATAATAAAGCCCTCTCGGTCGATTGGCCGGGAGGGCTTTGTTTTGTGCGGGTCAATTACAAGTTGTACAGTTCCGTATACTTTTGGGTCAGATAATCCAGATAGTAGTGTGCATCAAAGGTACCGCAGGCGTTTCTGACGACCTCAGCAGGCTCCAGCAGATGGCCGTACTGGTGCACCTTTTCCCGCAGCCAGCCGGTGACGGCGGAGAGATCCCCGTGGGCCACACCGCCGTACACATCGAATTCCTGCTCCATATTGTGGAGCATCTGGGCACCGTAGGCATTGCCCAGAGCGTAAGACGGGAAGTAGCCGAAGGAACCGCCCGACCAGTGGCTGTCCTGCAGGCAGCCCTCGCGGTCATTGGGAACCTCCACGCCCAGATACTCCTTGTACAGCTCTGCCCACGCGGCAGGGACTTCCTTTGCCGTCAGGGTGCCCGCAATGAGCTGCTTCTCGATCTCGTACCGCACCATAACGTGCAGGCAGTAGGTCAGCTCATCGGACTCGGTGCGGATGAGGCTGGGCTCCACCTTGTTCACGGCGCGGTAGAACTGCTCCGCAGTCACATTTCCCAGCTGTGCGGGGAAGAATTCCTGCACCTTGGGATAGATGGCCCCGATAAAGGCGCGGGAGCGGCCGATGAGGTTCTCGTAGAAGCGGGACTGGCTCTCGTGCACGCCCATGGACACACCGCCGGTCAGGCAGGTGTACTGCAGGTCATCCCGGATGCCCAGCTCATACAGGGCATGGCCGCCCTCGTGGAGAACGGAGTACATCGAGGAGGCCACATTGTGCAGGTCGTAGTTGGTGGTGATGCGGACATCCTTGTTGTTGAACTCCAGCGTAAAGGGGTGTTCGGTCTCACCCAGGCCGCAGTGGCCCCGGTCCAGCCCCATGACCTCCATGAGATAGTCCGCAAACGCCTTCTGCTGCTCGACCGGATATTCCAGATGCAGGAAGCTGTCATCGATCTGGGGCTTCTCGCCGATGGCCCGGATGAGAGGCACCAGCCCCTTGCGCAGGGTGTCAAAGAACACGTCCAGCTGTTGAGTGTCCACGCCCCGCTCATATTCGTTCAGCAGGGCATCATAGGGCGCTTTTTCCGCATCGTAATAGCCCGCGAACTTCCGGTTATACTCCACCAGCTCCTGCAGGATGGGGCAGAAGGAGGCAAAGTCGTTTTCTTCCTTAGCCTTGTGCCAGACATCACTGGCGCGGTTGGTCAGCTCGCTGTATGCCATATACTCCTCGGCGGGGATGCGGGTGAGCTGCCGGCAGCTGCGGCGCAGCTCCTCCACCTCGCGGCGGTGGAGGGTGTCCAGCGTCTCCCGCCGGGCATAGAGCTCCTCCACCAGTGCAAGGGTCTCGGGGGCGGTCATCAGCTTCTGCAGTTCACCGGCCAGAATGCTCAGAGCCACACCCCGGCCCTCTGCCGTGTTCTTGGGGGCCACAGTCACAGCGTCCAGATACAGGCTGTTGGAGGCGCAGTTGTAGGCGTACAGCTTCTTCTGCAGAGTCTCCAGCGCCCGCAGCTTCTCATTTTGTTCCATTGGGTGTTTCTCCTTTTTCAGTTTTTGGTGGGAAATGCCGGGTCATTCCAGAAAAAGCGCTTCCGGGCCACCGGGTCCGGGTCCGGGATCTCAAACGTATAGCGCTCCGTTGCATTGATGACCGTGGTCTGGCCGTGGGTGCACACCCGGGGCAGATTGGCATTATAGCTCAGGTGGACATGCCCGTGCACGAACCACTTGGGCTGGTACTCCTCCAGCAGGTCGTTGAAGCAGGCAAAGCCCTTGTGGGCCCGGTCATCGCCATCGTTCAGGCCGGCCGCCGGGGAATGGGTCAGCAGCAGGTCGATGCCGCCCGCCCGGTGGGCCTTGAACCAGAGCCGCCGCACCCGGCGGCGCATTTCCTTCTCCGTGTACTGGAAGGTCTCCTCGCAGTTGTAGCGGATGCTGCCGCCCAGCCCCATGATGCGCAGCCCTTTCCAGACATACACCTGATCGTCCACACAGATGCAGCCGCCCGGCTCGCCCTCTGTGCGGTAGCAGCCATCGTGGTTGCCATGGACATACAAAATGGGGGCCGCTGTAAAATTTGTTATATATTCGAGGTATTTTTTTGGCAGATCCCCGCAGGAGAGGATCAGATCGACCCCGGCCAGGCGTTCCCGGGAGCAGTAGTCCCACAGTGCCTTGGAGGGGGTATCGGAAATTGCAAGTATCTTCACGTCCGCAACACTCCGTTCTGTTGAGCTTTTTACAGCGTCGTCTCTTTCAGGCTGCTCAGGCCGTTGATCTCCAGCAGGCCCAGCGTTCTGACATCCAGCTGATCGTACCGGGGCAGGCTGCCTTCCACGCACTCGCCCAGCCAGTCCATCTCCATCAGCTCCTTGGGGGTATAGGTGTCTGCGGTGGGTGCCTTGGGGATATGCCCCTGCGCAAAGATGCCCGCCGGGAAGATGGGGAACTCGTTGGCCGCAAGGTTCTTTTCCAGCAGATCGAGCAGCTGCTGCGTGCCCTTGGGCAGGGTCTCGTAGTAATCCAGCCGCTCCGCGTCACTGCGGAAGCCCCACCAGTAGTTGATGGCCTTGCCGCTGGAACCGCTGTCCCAGGTGCCCTCGAAGATGGAGCGAATGATGCCGATATAGAACACTTCCCACTTCCAGACCGGCAGCGCCACCGGCTGGATGCTGCCATCCGGCATCCGGCGGCACAGGCCGTATTCCCTGGCGCTGCCGGTGGGCTCAAAGGGGCTGCAGGCGTAGAACAGCTCGATATCCGGGCAGTCGGAGAAATCCAGCGGCTTTCCCGGCTCCTGCAGGCAGGCCCAGCGCAGCAGGATATGGCTGTTGGGCCGCACGGTGCGCAGGCCCCGGGCAAAGGCATTGACGGCCGCAGGCACACCGTAAACGGGGTTGGCCGCCACATAGCCCACCCGGTCGGTCAGATTCAGGATGCCCGCCAGCATTCCCAGCAGGTAGTTGGCCTCATAGGTGCGGGGGTAATAGGTGCGCACCAGCGGATGGGGCGCGTTCAGGCAGCAGTTCAGGAACCGGGTCTTGGGGTGCTGGGCCGCCACCTTGAGGCAGGCGGGCCGCATCCGGATGCTGGTGGTGAACACCACGTCCGCGTTGTCGTGGGCCACCTCTTCCATGATCTGCTCCGCGTCCACCTCGGGGGAGACATTTTCCCGGTTGGTGATGATGAGCCGGTCCGGGAATTCCTTTTTCAGGGCCTCGATCCCCTTTTCGTGGCCCCGCACCCAGGCGCTATTTTTAGCATTGTACTCGTGCAGGAACACCACCTTGAGCTGGCTGGGCTTGCTGAAGATGTTCAGCTTGTTCAGCAGCGGCTCACTGCCGGGCTTTGGCTCCAGCGAAAGCTCCACGGCGTGGGGCTCCGTCAGGATCTTGATCTCATCCCACAGCTTGGCCAGGTTTTCCCGCACCTGGCTGGGGGTGGACTGGCAGGCATCCGAATACCGGTAGACCGAGAGGTACACCAGCAGCGCGTCGCCCGGGGTCAGCCCCAGGGCGGAGCCGCCCAGCGCATAGAACTGCTGGCTGAACATGGTATACAGGGCCGAGAAGTTCAGCCGGTCGTCATCCGACCATACCTCGCTGGCGGCCTTGCAGACCAGTGTCTGCAGCTTTGCATAGCCGCCCAGCCGGGAGAACTGGACATTGTTGATCTTGCTCAGCTTATAAAAATCAAGAAACTCGTAGTAGATCTTGTTTTCCAGCGTGTCGTTCCGGGCCGGAACAAGCCGGGTGACCGTGCCCGGAATGGTGACCGCCTCGTAGTATTTGAGGACAGACACCCGCTTGTTGCCCTCCTGCACATAGAACTTGTTCAGGTATTCGTAGGCAATGATGGGGGTGTGGATGCCTTCTTCCAGATGGGCCTCGCAGAGATTCGACCACTTGATGGCAAACTCGGTGTCCTCTTCCAGCAGGGGCATAAAGTTGGCCGCAAAGGCTGTGTGCCGTCCGCTGGTCTTGGTGCCCACAATGCTCTCGGCGGGGATATCCACCAGCCCCAGCGGCTCCTGGGCAACGATGTTCACCCCGTTCAGGATATCATCCAGCACCGCAAGGTACGGCGACTGGCCGCGCGCCACACAGGCACGGTAGGCACGCTGGCCCGCGCGCAGGGCGCTTCTATAATCTTCTATCATGGCCATAGCAGAACTCCCTTCTTCAATGGCTCCTGTTTTCCTTTCCCGGCCCGTGCCGCCGTGTTTGCGGCACAGGTCTAAGGACAGTATAACATGAAATTCGGATTTATGGGAGACTTTCTCCGGCAAAGGTGTTGATTTACAGAATTTTTTCAGGTACGATAAATAGGAAACCATATTTGTGAGGTACATTTTCATGCAGACTGAACAGCTGCCCCACCTGGAAGCGGGGGAATACCCCGGCGGCATCTGGTACTACGAGCCCCACACCTACCTGCCCTACCGCTATGTGCTGGGCCGGGTGGGCAGGCACCCGCTGGTGTGCATCGGCATCAACCCCAGCACCGCCCAGCCCGGCGCGCTGGACCCCACCTTAAAGAGTGTGGAGCGGCTGGCCAACGCCAACGGCTTTGACAGCTGGATCATGTTCAACGTATATCCCCAGCGCGCCACCGACCCCAACGACATGGACCGGGTGCCGGACCGCGCCCTCTGCGACGAGAACCTGCGCTGGCTGCGGGCCGTTCTGGCCGAGACCGAGCCCACCATGTGGGCCGCATGGGGCACCCTGATCGAAAAGCGGGACTACCTGCCCGGCCTGATGCGGGAGATGGTGGCCCTGACAAGGGAGCGGGACATCCCGTGGGTCACCTTTGGCAAGCGGAGCAAAAAGGGCCACCCCCATCACCCGCTCTACCTGCGCAAAGATTCCACACCCGAGCCGTTTGATGTTGAAAACTATCTGGACACCTGTTTTTGAGGGAGGAATACCATGACCCCGGAACGCTACCAGACCCTGCTGCGCTGGCTGGAGGCCCGCCCCGCCCTGAAAAAGCTGGTGATCGCCCTGAACCGCTGGCTGCCTGCCGTACCCTTTGCCTGCTACCCTTTGCTGCTGGTGCTGCTGAATGTGCGGTGGTTCCGGCTGCTCTCCGCAAACCGCGCCGCCGCTCTGGATTTTATGCAGCTCATCGCCCGGGCAGTCTTTGTGCCGGCCTTCGTCTTTCTGGGCGGCACGCTCCTGCGGGCCAGGCTGAACTTTCCCCGCCCGTATGAGCAGCCCGGCTTCACGCCGCTGGTACCCAAGGAGACCCACGGCAAGTCCTTCCCCTCCCGCCACGCCCTGAGCGCCGCCGTGCTGGCCACCGTGTGGTGCTACTTCTACCCCGCCGCCGGGGCCTGCATGGTGGTGGTGGCCCTGCTCATCTGCGCCCTGCGGGTACTTGCCGGGGCGCACTATGTCCGGGATGTGGCCGCCGGTGCTCTGCTCGGCTTTGCCCTTGGGGCCGCCGGAATGTGGCTGCTGTGACCCCAAAATGCTTCCTGCGCCGGAAAATCCAAAAAAATTTGAAATTCCGCTTGACAGAAGCCTATGCGTATGGTATTATACTTCTCGCAGCGTGTGCCGAACGCACACTGCCGCCAGATAAGTACCCCATGGGATAACAACGTGCGCCCGTAGCTCAGGTGGATAGAGCAACTGCCTTCTAAGCAGTGGGCCGGGGGTTCGAGTCCCTTCGGGCGCATCTATGTGGTGCCCATAGCGTAGTCGGTTAACGCGCCAGATTGTGGATCTGGAGACCGTGGGTTCGAGTCCCACAAGGCACCCTGCTAGGAATCAGACCGGAGACCGAAAGGTTTCCGGTCTGATTTTTTGCTTTTCCGGCCCATTTTAACACGTATTTTCGTTGCTTTTCCGCTTCCTACCGAAAAGTACAACTTTTTTTGAAATTGCGCTTGACAATTCCGGATTCCATGGTATAATAACTAACGTTCCGAGCCGAACGGCCCATGAACAAAACAGAATATGCGGATATGGCGGAATTGGCAGACGCGTTAGATTCAGGTTCTAATCGGGGCAACTCGGTGGAGGTTCAAGTCCTCTTATCCGCACCACAACAACAAAATCCGAACTTTTTTCCAATAGGAGAAGGGTTCGGATTTTTTGTATTCTTTGGAAAACAGAACGAATCCCTTGCTTCCATCGAAAAATGTCCTAGACCTTATTACAAAAAAGCACGACAGACTATGGTAAGAGTGCCGTAAGGCAGAAAGGACACGAGTATGAAGTATGATGAAAGCGTTTGCAAGTTCAACATGGACACCGGCTGCGTGGAGCTGCTGCTCCGGGATGGGAGAATGATCTCCATTGACTGCACCGAGGTCGAGGATGCGTTGGACGTTACCATGGCGCAGAGGTCGGAGTTAGAGTATCTCATCTATAACGACCTTCTGGCGTATGCAGACCTGATTCTAAACGGCGAACCGGAGGAATATTTGAAGAATGTGGCTGGAATCCATGGACTAGAAGACTAACCCCCAAAATCCACACACGATAAGGAAGGCGGAGTGTTCCATCAAAAGAACACCCTGCCTTCCTTTTATTTCAGCTTGAAGCTCAGTGACGGAGAAAATCATGATCTAGGATCTTGATTTTTGCCCCGGAAAATTCAATAACCTTTTCATCCCGCATCCGGCACAATTCGCGGGAAAGCGCGCTGCGATCTACACAGAGGAAGTCGGCCAGCTCGGTACGGCTGTACAGCAGATGATAACATCCTTTGCTGTCCGGTGTCAGCGTCTGCAAATAAATTTTCAGCCGGTCCCGCAAACGCTTCTGGGCAAGAATACGCACCTTTGTATTAAAGAATAAAAGCTGCTGTGCCATGTCCTGCATCAGATTAGCGGTCACCTGCATCCGGCAGGGACAGGTCATGGTCTGCTGGGACATGAGAGCGCTGAAATCCAACCGGAGCACCGTACAGTCTGAGTCGGCCCGCAGGCAGACCGGACTGGTACTCCAGCCGGTACAGGCCAGTTCGGCCCCAAAAATCTGCCCGCTTGCCAGCCGGCAGATGCTGACCTGATTTCCATTTTCATCATACAGAAACTCTTCCACTGTGCCATCCAGCAGGATGCCTGTATTGTGGCTTTGCTCACCCAGTTCCACAAGATGCGTATTGCGGGGATATTGATGCACGCTTGCGTGCAGGCAGTCCAGAACATCCCGGTAGCGGCGCGGCTGGATGCCGTGGAACATTCCGCACTGCTGTAAAATCGAATAATATTTTTCCATGCTCCAAAATCATTCCGTCCGTTGCCATAACAACGGACACATCGAGGTAGTTGTGTTAAACTCTGGTTAGAGCTGTCTAATTTACGACAGCTCTATTATACGGAATGAAGTTTGAAATGTCAAACCCTCAAAGCAACAGGGTTGATTTTTGAAAGGAGCTGTCCCATGTATTCTTTGGGAATGGATCTTGGCACCTCCACGGTCAAGATCGTGCTGATGCAGAACGGAACGGTGGAGAAGTACTGGCTTGCCGTGCATCACGGCAGGCCGCTTCTGTGCCTGCGGCAGGGCTTGTCGGAACTTGCTATTGGCAGGGACGAGACACTTGCTGTTTGCGTGACAGGTGATAATGCCGGGTCACTGCTGGAACGCTGCCCGGTTCTGTCAGAATTAGGAGAGATCCCTGCCATCGTGGAAGGTGTGCACAGGCTTGTGCCGCAGGCCGGTTCGATTATTGAAATCGGCAGTCAAGGTGCGCGGTTCATCACGGAAGTCCAGAGCCGGACCCCGCAGTTTGCGGCCAACGAGCATTGCGCAGGCGGCACCGGTTCCTTTTTTGAGGATCAGATGTCCCGTGTGGGCTGCAAGCTGGAGGATTATTCTGCGCTGGTTGAGCAGGCGCAGAGCATTCTGCGGCTTTCCGGACGCTGCGCAGTGTTTGCCAAAACGGATATCATTCACCGCCAGCAGGAAGGTGTTTCCACGCCGGATATCCTGCTGGGATTGTGCTATGCAATGATCCATAACTACAAGGCGACCATTGTGCGGCGGCTGCCGGTCTGCAAACCAGTGGTATTCTGCGGCGGCGTGACCTGCAACTCCGGCGTGATACGGGCTATCCGGGATGTGTTCGACCTGACCGAAGAGGAACTGATCGTCCCGGAAGAAGCGCGTTTTGAAGCGGCCATCGGTGCAGCATGCAAGGCAGAAGGTGCATTTACACTGGCACAGCTGGATGCGTTGTTGAACGATGCAATGGCAACACGCTCCACGACAACCGGGCTTCCCAGACTGGAACTGTTGCCCGGCACTGATCTTTCTGAGCCGAAGGCCACCGGTATCCTCCCGGAGAAGGGCTGTGCGCTGGGCATCGACATCGGTTCCACCAGCACCGACCTTGTTCTGGTGGGGCCGGAGGGTGAACTGGTGGATTTCCAGTATCTGCGCACCGCAGGCGACCCGGAAGGAGCTGTCCGCAAGGGGCTGGCCAGCATCCGGGAACGGTTCGGTGCGGTGCGCTTTACGGCGGTGGGCGTGACTGGCTCCGGGCGGGAGCGTGTCGGCAAGCGCATCGGTGCCGATGCCGTGCGGGATGAGATCACCGCGCAGGCAAAGGGCGCTGCGCACTGGGTGCCGGAGGTGGATACTGTCTTTGAGATCGGCGGGCAGGACAGCAAATACATCAGCCTGAAAAACGGCAAAGTCGTGGATTTCCAGATGAACAAGATCTGCGCAGCGGGCACCGGTTCTTTTGTAGAGGAACAGGCCGCCCGCATGGGGATTCCGCTGGCTGAATTTGGCCAGTTGGCGTTGTCCGCAGAGCACCCGGCCGCATTGGGCGAGCGCTGCACGGTATTCATTGAAACCGCCATTGCTTCTGCCGCTGCCGAAGGCGTTCCACAGGCAGATATTGCGGCCGGACTGTGCCACGCCATCGTGCAGAACTACCTGCACAAAGTGGTCGGCTCCAAACCGGTCGGACAGCACATCGTATTGCAGGGCGGTGTGGATTACAATCCCGGCATCGTGGCGGCTTTTCAGGCGGCCTATGGCAGCCGGGTCCGGGTCAGCCCGGTGTTCTCCATCAGCGGCGCATACGGCGCGGCCCTGCTGGCGCAGGAAGCGGTGGGCGATACGTCCAGTCAGTTCGTCGGGTTTGACAGCCCGGCACAGGCCGCAGAGGACAGCCGCAGCGCCGAGACCCAAAGAAACATTGATTTTTACCGGCAGGCCGACAACCTGCTTCTGGAAGGCTACACGGGGAAACGCGACCCTCGCAAAAAGACGGTGGGCGTGCCCTTTGTGCTGATGATCCACAAGTTCTTCCCCATGGCTAATGCATTCTTTACCTCGCTGGGGTTCAACGTAGTCCTGACCGACCCGACCAGCGAGGAAACCATCCGGCTTTCCCAGCAGCTGGCACAGAGCGAGACCTGCTACCCGGTCAAGCTGATCTACGGCCACATACAGCAGCTCATCGACCAGAAGGTGGATTATATCTTTCTGCCCAGCATCCACACCATGAAGCACGAAAAGAGCCGGGTGAAGCACAACTACGGCTGCGTCTATATGCAGACGGCGGCGGTGTCCATCGCAAAGGCACTGGACATCGAAAGCAAGGGCATCACCCTGCTCAGCCCGGTATTTGATCTGGACTTCGGGCAGGAAGCCATGGCCACCGCCATGCTGGGGCTGGGCAAAGTACTAGGTATCCCGAAGCCGCTTTGCGCAAAAGCACTGCTCAGCGGTGCCATGGCGGTGCGCCGCCATACTGCCGCAGTGGAAAAGCAGGGCAAAGCACTGCTGGCGACCCTGAAACCGGAGGACAAAATTCTGGTGCTCATCACCCGGAATTATGGCGTTTCCGACCCCATCCTGAACATGGGTATCCCGGAACTGCTGCTGGAACGCGGATACAAGGTCATTACCCTGAGTCATTTGCCCGGCCATGCGCTGGACATTGCGGACGAATACGAAAATCTGTATTATCCGTTCGGACAGCACATCCTGTCCGGCGCAAAGCTCATCGCTCATCATCCGAACCTGTATGCGGTGTATCTGACCAACCACGGCTGCGGTCCGGATACCATGCTGTCCCATCTGTTCAAGCAGGAAATGAGGGATAAGCCCTACTTGCAGATCGAAGTGGACGAGCACTTTTCCAATGTGGGTGTCATCACCCGCATTGAAGCCTTCCTGAACAGCCTGAGCCACCGCCCGGTGGAAGTTCTGCCCAAGGACTTTGTGCTGGAACAGGTCGAGATCCACCCCTGCCATCTCCTGGCGGTGCCGGAAAAGGATTTTCCTCTCTGGCTGCCGCCGCTGGGCGAATACACGGCATCATTGACCGGATATTTCCGTGCACAAGGGGTGGATGCCCGTGCACTGCCGCATCTCAGCGCTCATGCGTTGAGCCTTGGACGTGCCGAGACCAGTGCAAAGGAATATCTGCCCTTCCCTGCTTTGCTGGGCGGCATTCTTGCACAGCAGGAAGCGGATCCGGCACCGGCGCAGTTCCTGATCCCGCAGACGCAGGGTGCAGAAGCAGATGGACAATATGCCCGTGTCATACGGGCAGTACTGGACCGCAGAGGAAACCAGAGCGCCAAGCTGGTCAGCCCGATGCTGGAAACCCTGCCTGCAACGGCGCAGGACCGGGATGCCCTGTTCCGTGCACTGCTGGCCGGAGATATCCTGTATGCTGCCCCGGCGGCGATGCGCGCCGGAATTGCTGCTGCATGGGATGCACTGCCCGGCTGGGCACAGCTCCACAAGGCTGCGGCAGAGATCGGCAGATGCCCCGCCACGGGCCGCAGGCTTGCCGCCGTGGGTACGCCGCTCTGCCTGACCGAGCTGGACAGCGGAGTGCTTTCTACGCTGGAAGCAGAGGGCAGCCAGCTGCTCCGCGCGCCGTTGAGCGAGGCGCTCTGGTTCCTTTGGAAAGACAACATGGATACCAACAAGCCCTGTGCCAAATGGCTGGAACAGATGGCGCAGGAGATGCAGACCATCGGAGCAGAACTGGGTACACACAGCGCCTTTGCACAGGGTACTGCGGCCCTGTTTGAAACGGCGGACACTGCCCTGCCGCACTTTGCGGGCGGGAATGGCCGCTACCGCTATGCAAAAGCAGTAGAGCTTTCCGGGCGGGCGGATGCCGTGCTGACCCTCGCCCCACGCTATGAAAACGCTGCCATGATCCTGGATATGCGCGGCCTGCGGGATGCCTGCAAGGCACCGTTGTTCCAGCTTTCGCTGGACAATGACTGGGACGAAACGGCGTGGAGCCGCCTGCGTTCCTTCCTGTATTACTGCTGAAGAAATTGAATGACAAAGAACCCGTCCGGAATGCTCCGGACGGGTTCTTTGCGTCAGTTGTGATGAGGAAATCGCTTATTCGATCACCAGCAGAAGGCTCATTTTGAACTTGCCCTGTGCAGTGACGCTGTGCAGGCCGTTTTTGTCAAAACGGAAGCTCTGGCCTGCGGTCAGCTCATAGTCCTGACCCTCATAGCCGATGATGGCTTTGCCTTCCAGCGCGGTCAGGATGGCGTTGCCGGGTGCACGGTGCGGGGTCAGGCCGGTGCCCTCGTCAAAGGCCATCAGCACGAATTTCATGTTGTCGGCGTGGACGAGGTCGAGGTTTGCAATGCTGCCGTCCTCGTAAGAAATGAGATCTTTCAGTTCGGTGGGCTGGCCTGCTTTGAGAATGTTGTTCATGGTGAAGTTCTCCTTTTTCAGAATGATTTCAGTATAGATCATGCCGCTGTCGGTTAGACAGCCGCAGAGCATTTTAGGCGGAACGGCCAGCAGCTGGCCGGGATGCAGCGGGACAGTACGGCTCTCTCCACCCAGAAGAAATATGCCGCAACCTTCCCCGCACAGATACAGGGTAGTGCAGTCGTAATACTCCGGGGTGATTGAGGTGCCGCCGCCCAGCGAGAACCAGGTAACAGGTACACTCTCGCCCAGTTTTGCCGGGCGGGAAACTGTCATGGCTTCCCGGATGGGACGCAGCTGGGAAAGCGTAAATGGCATCTTCATACGGCGTTCCCCCGCAAGGCCACCGGCACGATGCTGCGCACGGCGCGTCCCTGATAATTCAACTCGTCCACGATGACCTGAACATCAAAGGAATAGGAAATGTTCTGTTCGTTCAGGATGGCAGCGGCCGGACCGTAGAAAAATTCACCCTTGCGGTTGAGCATCAGTGCTTCGTCTGCCACGCTCATGGCGTTGGTGGGATAATGGGTGTTCATAATGGCGCTGATGCCTTCCTCATGCGCCAGCCGCTCCACCATGTTCAGGACAAGAATCTGGTTGTGGAAGTCCAGACCGGTCTCCGGCTCGTCCAGAATAATGAGCTTGGGGTCGTTGATAAGGGCACGGGCAATGAGCACCATTTGCAGTTCGCCGCCGCTCATCCGGTTGCAGTCCTTGTTGGCAAGGTGAGAGATGCCCACCCGCTCCATCATGGCTTCGGCCATTTCCAGTTCCTCTTTGCCGGGCTGCTGGAACATACCCAGATGGGCGCTGCGACCCAGCAGGACCATCTCCAGCCCAGTATAGGAGAAGGCAAACCCGTGGGACTGCGGGATGTAGGAAATGGTGCTCCACACTTCCTTCGGCTTCAGGGTGTGGATATCCTTATCATAGAGCAGGGTCTTGCCGCTGTGCCACGGCAGCAGACCGATCATACATTTGAGCAAAGTGGTCTTGCCGATGCCGTTTGGGCCGAGGATGGCAAGAATGTGTCCCTCTTCCAGTGTCAGGTCGATATTTTCCAGTATGGCAGGCTGTCCGGGGTAGCCGAAACAGCCTTTCTGTACTTGCAAGATCATCGCAGGTTGCTCCTTGTCTTATTCAGCAGAGAGATGAACACCGGCGCACCGATGATGGCGGTCAGGATGGAAAGCGGCAGCTCAATGATGCTGATGGTGCGCGACAGCGTGTCGATTAGGATCATGAAGCTGGCACCAAGGCTCAGGCTCACCGGCACGACATAGCGGTTGTTGCTGCCCACCAGCATCCGGGCGCAGTGTGGGATCAGCAGCCCGATCCAGCCCACCTGTCCGCACATTGATACCGCCGAGGCGGTAATCAGCGTGGAAGCCAGAATGAACAGCATCCGGGTCTGTTTGATGCTGATGCCGCTGGCGCGGGCTTCGTCATCGCTCAGGGAGAGGATGTTCAGCCGCCAGCGCAGCAGGTAAATGACAGCGATGCCTGCGATGATGAGCGGGCAGCCGATGAGGATCTTCTGGTAGCTGGCACTGGTAAAACTGCCCATCAGCCAGTAGGTGATCTCCGGCAGCTTATCCTGCGGGTCGGCCGTATACTTGAGCAGCGATCCAACCGCATTGAAAAGAGAAGAGGCAATGGTTCCGGCCAGAACCAGATAGACCATGGAACGGCCATCGTTCTTGCCTGCAATTTTCAGGGTAAAGCAGACAGACGCAAGGCCGAACACCAGCGCAATGAGCTGTGTTTCCAGAATGCTGCACGACAGAATGATGGCCAGAATTGCGCCCACACAGGTGCCGCTGGTCACGCCAAGAATGTCCGGCGTGGCAAGCGGATTGGAAAACAGGGATTGGAAGGTGTTGCCCGCACAGGTCAACCCTGCACCCACGATGATTGCCATAAGAATGCGCGGCAGACGCAGGCTGATGACGATGGAATAGTTCTGCACATTGGCCGCGCTGCCGCCGGTCAGAGCTGTGCGCAGGGCGGTCAGCACTTCCCCGACCGGGACATTCATGTGTCCGAAGCACAGGCAGATTACTGAGGTGGTCAACGGCAGTGCCAGCATCAGCAGGATAGCCAGCGGGGTAAAGCGGCCTTTTTTGATTCAGATGGTGTCCTTCATCAGTACAGCAGCATTTCCTCCAGCTCGTCATCGGTCACATCATAGCCATACCAGGTCTTGTAGTATTCCTTGATGGTATCGCCCAGCGGGTAATCTGCGAAAGCGTCTGGGTAGGTGTTGCAGGCCAGCCATGCCAGTACCAGCGGGGCATCCGGGTTCGGGGTGAACCAGTTCCACATACCGAGGGTGGTGTTGTACACGCGGCCGTTCTGCACGGCGGTCAGCGTGGAGAAGTCGGCACCATCCACGTTGCCGGAAAGCACATTCTCCGTGCGCAGGGGCTGCAGGCCGGGGCCATCGAGGAAGAGGATGTCCGGATCCCAGCTGTAGACCTGTTCCATGCTGGTCTGGGCAAAACCGGTGGCTTCCAGCGCTTTGTCGGTCACGCCCAGATGCTTCATCCAGTAGGTACCGAAAGTGCCGTTTCCGGAGACCTGCGGCACACCGTCCGAGTACTTCCACAGGATCAGGGCGCTGGGGCGGTCGCTCTCAGGAATATCCGCAATGCGGGCTTCCACATCGGCCACGATCTCGTCACCGGCAGCCACAAAGGCCTCGGTCTTGCCCGGTTCGCCAAAGATATCCTCCAGCAGTTTCAGCCACTCCTCATAGCGCTCCAGCGGGTCAGCCTCGGTGGAAGCACCCACGGTGGCAAAGCCGATCGAGGGAATACCGCTGGCCTTCAGGATCTCTGCATGGGAGGAATTGCCTGCATTGTACAGGATGACATCCGGGTTCAGCTTCATGATCTCCTCAATATTGAGGTCGCTCTGCGCATAGACCGTGTCGCTGGATTCCATCAGCTCCGGGGCGATGTTCTTGAGCACGGTGTCGGAAATGACCGACTTGAAGGAGCCGCAATAGCCCACGATATAGGGTGCGCTGCCCTCAAAATAGGCCATGTAGGTGGACAGGATGGGGATCTGGTCGATGACCACACGAGTGACCTTGTTGGGGACTTCGACCTCATTGCCGCCGTGGTCGATGACGGTGTGGGTGCCGGTCTCATCGGCAGAAGCCGCAGAAGAGACTGCATCGCTGGAAACAGAGGCGGATTCAGAAGCGGCAGCGGAAGAAGCTGCATTGCCGGAACCACCACAGGCGGTCAGGACACCGGCAGCGCTGACAGCAGCCATAGCAGCGAGAAAAGAACGACGTGTAATCTTTTTCATGGGAAACTCCTTAAAATAATGAAAATTTCTGGCAGTTAGTTATACATAACCAACCGCAGAGCATTTTAGCAGATTCCCACAGGATTGTCGGTTGCTATGGCAACCACTCTCCAAAATCGGAAGAAGTCTTAAAGTTTTCCAAGAAAAAAACAGGGCGCGTCCACCCGGACGCACCCTGCCAAAAGCCACAGACAACAGCGATATGTACAGCAGGGCGTTCCCCGTAGCAGAGTTCCCATAAAACAGTATTTGCAAAAGTTCCCTAAATGGGGAAGATTTGGCGTGACTTCGGTCACGCCTTTTCTTTTGCTTCCAGTTCATCCAGAGGGATGTACCCCAGCCCATCGTACTTGATATGGATGTGCTGCACCCGCTTTCCGCTGGACTTATCCGGGGCATCCACATAGATGGCCGACACCAGTTCACGGAGAGCATAAGGGGTGAGTTCTTCAATATGAACGTACTTGTGCGCGTTCTGGACGAACTTTTCAATATTCTCGATCTGCTGTTCCTGTACTTCAATTTCCTGCTGGATGGAGAGAACTTCCTCTTCCAGCTGCTTCTGTTCGGCATCGTAGCTCTGACTCATCATGTCGAAGCGGTCATCGCTAAGCTTTCCGTTAACATTGTCCTCGTAAATCTTCATGAACAGCCGTTTGAGGTCTGCGATCCGCTTCTCATTCCGGGCAAGCTGCTTCTTCAGGACAGTCAGCTTTTCGGTGCTTTCCACCCGAAGCTGCTCCTCCATGACCTTGCGGAAGTAGTCCTCATGACGGAGAATGTAGTCCGTCACCCGCTGAACATGGCTTAGCACACGGCCCTCCAAAACCTTTACCCGGATGAAGTGTCCCTTGCACTTGCTCCCGTTCTTCTTGTGCAGAGAGCAATCAAAGAAGTCTTGACTGAAGTCCCT
>ERZ773110.1066-NODE-1066-length-23480-cov-4.370032_pt1 | contig 23480 bp, 17 predicted proteins | sample MGYA00580568_ERZ773110 | MGnify/ENA primary metagenome ERZ773110 (study PRJEB29015, sample SAMEA2737870) | human gut metagenome | biome: human gut; feature: human-associated habitat; material: faeces | place: China | collected 2012 ... | reverse complement strand
AAAGTGCTTCGGAGCTTTTTTCGTAAAGACCACTGCCTCACCGCAGAGTGCACCGACCTTGGTTCCGCCGATGTAGAACACATCTGTACATCTGGCGATATCCTCAAGTGTCACATCTGCTTCCGGACTTACCAGACCGTAGCCAAGTCTTGCTCCGTCCAGAAACAGCGGAAGCTCGTATTTATGGCACACCTCGGAAATTTCCTCCAGCTCTTTCTTCGTATAAAGTGTTCCGTACTCTGTCGGATGGGAAATATAAACCATTCCCGGAAATACCATATGGTCGTGACTTTCATCCCCATAAAAAGTTTCCACATAATCTGTGATACTTTCTGCTTTGATCTTTCCGTTTTCTGCCGGAAGTGTCAGTACCTTATGTCCTGTATACTCGATTGCTCCGGCCTCATGACAGCTTACGTGTCCGGTCTGCGCCGCAAGAACACCTTCATAACGGTTCAGGACAGAACCTATGATCGTGGCATTGGTCTGAGTTCCTCCCACCAGGAAAAACACATCTGCATCCGGGCAGCCACAGGCTTTACGGATCTTCTCCTTTGCAGAATCACAGTATTTGTCTGTGCCATAGCCGGAAAGCTTCTCCATATTGGTTTCCAGAAGTTTCTGGAGGATTGCCGGATGCGCTCCCTCGCAGTAATCGTTTACAAAAAATAACATTTTATTTTCTCCTCATCTGTATATGGTTTTTCACAGCATTTCCCCATATATTTTCATAGATTGCTGTAAAAGTTCTTCTTTGATTGTAAACATTGGTTTTTTCTCTGTCAATGCCCAACCTTTTTAATCTGTAAACGCTTCTTTCACATATTCCGTATTTACAAGCTTTTTATACTCCACTCTCTCATTAAGCTCTCCCGCTTCCTGCAGAATATCCTGCAGAAGCTCAAAACTTTCTTTTTCAAAAACCAGGTTTTCTTTCCAGGTATCCTGATCATAATAGCGCTTTACGATGGTCGTGATGGTATCCAGATCTGTTTCTTTAAACTGTGGTGCGATCACCTCTGCAATTTCCTCCGGTGTATGGCTCTGCACATAGTCCATTCCTTTCTGAAGAGCTTCCGTAAATTTCCGGATGATCTCAGGATTTTCTTTCATATAACTTGTTTTGGCACTGTAAGAGGTATATGGCACATAACCGGACGCCTCTCCAAGCGATGCCACCACATATCCGGCCCCTTCCTTCTCCAGGATTGTCGCGGACGGTTCAAACTCCACCGTATATGCCGCAGATTCATCTCCCGTAAAAGCAGCTGCTGTAGAACCGAAGTCTATACTCTGATCTATGGTCAGATCTTTCCGGGGATCTATGCCGTTTTTTCGGAGAATGTATTCAAATACCATTTCCGGCATGCCACCTGTACGGCCACCAAGAACTTTCTTGCCTTTTAAATCTTCCCACTTAAAATCCGGCATTTCTTCCCGTGCAACCAGGAAATTTCCGGCACGCTGGGTGAGCTGGGCAAAGTTTACAACCGGATCTGTTGCGCCTTCCTGATAGGCATAAACAGACGCTTCCGCCCCCATAAAGCCGATATCTGCCTCACCGGAAATCACAGCAGTCATCGTTTTATCTGCTCCGAATCCCGTCACCAGTGTCAGATCCAGACCTTTCTCCGCAAAATATCCCTCCTCGATTGCCACATACTGCGGTGCATAGAAAACAGAATGTGCTACCTCATTTAAAGTGACTTTGCTCAATTTCTCCTCTTCCTTATCTTTCTTCGATGCAAAAACTGTCATCGGCAGCGCTGTTACCGCCAGAACGACTGCCGCCGCCAATGCGATCTGTTTTTTATTTTTCATGAAGATACTCCTTTTTTAACTTCTGATTTTAGCATATGCCAGAAGGACTTGGAGGGTTCGGAACATCATACTGAAATGGAAAGGAATTGCCCCGCCCCCCAAAATATGATAAGGTGAAGCAAATAGAATTTTTCAGGAGGAGCATTCATATGAAATACGACTTCACTTCCATCATTGACCGGCATGGCAGAGATTCCATCGCAGTAGACGGCCTGAAGGGCGATGGTTTCTCTCCTGCCCCGCCGAAGGAGGGCTTCGATGTCATCCCGATGTGGGTAGCAGACATGAACTTCCCTACTGTACCTACCATACAGCAGGCGATCATCGAACGGGCCAGTCACCCTACCTTCGGTTACTTTGAAGCCCCGCCGGAATATTATAAGGCCATCATCCGCTGGCAGGAAACACGCCACGGTGTCACCGGTCTGAAGCCCAGACACATTGGCTATGAAAATGGCGTTCTGGGCGGAGTTATCAGTGCACTGAACTGCGTCTGCTCCCGCGGTGATAACGTCCTGATTCACAGCCCGACATACATAGGCTTCACCAAAAGTCTGAAAAACAACGGCTACGAGGCCGTACACTCTCCTCTGATAAAGGATGAAAACGGCATATGGAGAATGGATTATACAGACATGGAGAAACAACTCCGGGAAAAGAAGATCCACGCTGCCATTCTCTGCAATCCGCACAATCCCTGCGGACGCGTGTGGGAGCGTTGGGAGCTGGAAAAAGCCATGGAGCTGTACCGAAAATATGATGTCTATGTCATCTCAGACGAGATCTGGTCTGACCTCATCCTGAATGGCCATAAGCATATCCCCAGCCAGTCCGTCAGCGAAGATGCCCGCCAGCGTACAGCGGCCTTCTACGCTCCATCCAAAACCTTTAATCTGGCAGGACTTGTTGGCAGCTATCACATTGTATACAACAGCTGGTGGCGGGATCGTATTTTGAAGGAGTCCAGTCTGAGCCATTATAATATGATGAATGTTCTGTCCATGCACGCTCTGCTTGGCGCTTATCAGCCTGAAGGCTATGAATGGACCGATGAACTATGCGAAGTACTAAGCGGAAATGTAAGCTTTGCCTGTGATTACATTGACCGGCACTTTAAGGGTGTCAACGTTTCCAGGCCGGAAGGCACCTACATGCTCTTTGCCGACTGCACCGACTGGTGTACTGCCCATGGCAAAACAATCGAAGATGTGGAAAAGGCCTGCTGGGATGTCGGCGTTGCCGTCCAGGACGGCAGGATGTTTTTCGGTTCCTGTCACCTGAGAATGAATCTGGCCTCACCCCGTTCCCGCATAGAAGAAGCCTTCCGCCGAATGGATCGGTACGTCTTCAACAGGTAAAAATCTACTCTGCCATTCATTACAATCTATGCTATAATAGAGCTCATAACACCAGCGTTCCATCCTGTCACTTTCCGGAACGCTGTAAACAGGAGGAAATCAATATGGATATTAAAGAGGAAATCCACGCATTATCAGAAGAAATGCTCACAAATCTTGGCAGACTGGTTGCCATTGACTCCCAGCTCGGTACCCCTTCCGAGGGAAAACCATTTGGTGAGGGTCCTGCAAAAGCCCTGGAAGAGGGACTGAAGATTGCCGAAGAACTTGGCTTTAAAACCGTAAACCTGGATAACTACTGCGGTTATGCCGAAATGGGTGAGGGCGATGAGATCGTCGGCATCGCCGGTCATCTGGATATCGTTCCTGTAGGCGGAGACTGGACCTACGATCCGTTCCGCCTTACCCGTGAAGACGATCATGTATACGGCCGCGGGACCACTGATGACAAAGGCCCTATCCTGGAAGCGCTCTATGCCATGAAGCTTCTCCGCGACCACGGCGTGAAGCTGAACAAAAGAGTCCGCCTGATCATGGGCTGCAACGAGGAAACAGGTTCCAGATGTATGGATCACTACAATCAGGTAGCAGAAGAGCTTTCCTGCGGTTTTACACCGGATGCCAGCTTCCCGTGTATCCACGGTGAAAAAGGTCAGCTTGCCATGATCGCCTGCTCCAAAAACACCCGGATTATCTCCATGAACGGCGGTTTTGTATCCAATGCAATGTGTGACACCTGTACAACCGTTGTTCCCGATGAGGACGGTCTGAAGGAAAAGCTGGAATCCGCACTTTCCCGGACGAAGCTCCAGGAATATAAGGTAACCGAAGAAAATGGTGAGCTCACCATCTACGCCAAAGGTATTCCGGCTCATGCCAGCACTCCCCATCTCGGTGTCAATGCTGCAGGAGTAACTTTTGAATGTCTGGCAAAAGCAGGCTTTGAAGATGACTTTGTGGAATTCTATAACTCCCATATCGGCACTGCATGTGACGGCTCCGGCATTGGTCTGAAATTTGCAGATGAATACGGCGATCTGACGTTATGCAACGGAATCGTAAAAACAGAAAACGGTGTCATTTCCTGTACCATCGATATCCGTGTTCCGGTAACTCTTAATGAGACCGATATCCGCAAAATGTGCCAGGACAAACTGGAAGATAAAAACGGTCGTATTGAGATCATAAAGGTTGTTGCTCCGTTATTCTTCCCAAGAGAATCTCCGCTGGTAAATGCTCTTTACAAAGCTTACACAGATGTGACCGGCGATACCGAACACAAACCAATGGTCATCGGAGGCGGCACTTACGCAAAATCCCTCAAAAACATCATAGCCTTCGGACCTGAAAAAGAGGGAATTGACTACCGTATCCACGGAGCCGATGAATTTATCCTGGTCTCCGGCATGGAAGAAGCAGTACTGATCTATATGGAAGCGATCAAAAATATGCTTGCGATCTGAAATCAGGAGGATAAGAAATCATGAGTACAAAAGCTGAACACGCTACAAAATTACACGAGAATGGCTGTAACTGTGCACAGGCAGTTGCCTGTTCTTTCTGCCAGGAATTTGGCATTGATGAAAACGAGATGTTCCGTATTGCCGAGGGCTTCGGACTTGGAATGGGTGTTATGGAAATGTGCGGTGCTCTTTCCGGAATGGCTATGATCATCGGACTTTCCAACAGCCGCGGAAATACCGAAGAAGGTTCCGGCTCCAAAGGTGACACTTACAAAAAGCTCCGCACCTATATCCAGAAATTCAAAGAAAAAAACGGCTCCTGTATCTGCCGTGAATTAAAAGGTGTAGAGACAGGCAAGGTTCTCTGCAGCTGCCCGCAGTGTATCACAGATGCGGTTGCTCTTACAGAAGAATATCTTGCGGAAAACAGATAATCTCATAAAATAAAACAGCAGAATTGTATATTCCCTGTAATCCCGGGACATACAGCTCTGCTGTTTTCTTTTCCTAATACTCCCGGATGGCTTTTTTTATTCCCTTCTGCTGTGCCATAACCGCATCATCGGAAATGTATGGCATCTCATTCACACTGTCTTCCGGAATTTCGCCGGTGACACTCCAAACTGCTCCCGAAACAGATGATAAAAGTGGCTCACATTGGAAAATCCGCAGCACTCACAGATATCCAGGATCTCCCGGTCTGTCTGTGCCAGAAGATAAACTGCATATTTCAGACGCTCCTGGTTGATATACTGGGTAGGCGTTTTCCCACAGATCTGTTTCAGTAGCCTGCAGAGATGGCTTGGAGAGCAGGGAGCCAACTCGCACATTTTTTCGTAGCCTTCCTGGAGATTTTCAATCTTTGACATATTTAAGAGAAGCTCTGACAACCAGGAAGGCATCTGATTCCAGGGATCCTTTTCATCATAAGTGAAGAAATAATCCTCCAGAAGAAGTGCAATGACACACTGTGCATGATATCTTGCGTGCCGAGGATGGCTACTGTTTACCAACTTTCCCGCAGTATCCATTGCATCCAGAACCTTGCGAAAATTCCCCCCTTCCAGATGTACATAGGCAGGCATCTCACCATTTATCAGTTTATCCATCTTTTCCTCCTGCTCCAGAAACAGGGAAACATTTCGGAGCACCTGGGTAGAAAAGCCCAGATTCCGGACGCAGAAATTCTCCGAATGATAAAAGTTATAGCTGTGCATATCATTGGGGCGTATAAAAAACAGATCCCCCTTTCTTACTGTCTGTACGGAATCATTGATCATATGATAGGCCGTACCCTCTGAAATAATAAAAAGTTCATAATGAGTATGAGTATGTATTGGCACATGCTTGTAAATATCCGAAATCGTATAGGAAAGTCCGGACTCTCTGTTCAGCGGATACTGTTCTTTTCCAAATACCGGTATTTCCATCTTCTTTTCTCCTCCCCACTTTCTGATATCAATATACTACAAAAATCTGACAGCTGTAAACAAGAAACATAGTGTAAATTGTGATATTCTTTTACCGCATTGAAGAAGATTTTTCGTTGAAGAAGATTTCTCATTGAAAAAATTTTCTCTGATGCAGAAACTTACTCTTTATTTTTTCAGGGAGGACTTATCATCATGTCATCATCCAAAGCTCGATTTTTTAATCCGGCTGTTATAGGCCTGATCATGCTCAGCTTTTTCCTGGGTACCAGTGAATATACTGTGATCGGTATCCTGCCGGAAATCGCGGACGGATTCGGGATTTCACTGACTCAGGCCGGAAGCATTGTATCTCTGTTTGCCTTTGCCTATGGCCTTGGCACTCCGTTTCTGGCTGCCTATGTGGGAAAATACAATCGTTTTCGTATTACCATGCTGGGAATCTCACTGTTTGCGCTCTGCAATCTGATCTGTGCCATTGCTGTCAATTACACGGTATTTCTGGTGTTCCGTATTCTTACGGCTGTGGTTTCCGGTACTGTGGTCTCCATCTCCATGACTTATGCGGAAGATGTTGCTTCCATCCCGGAGCATATCCCGGGTGTGATCGCAGGTGTCTTTTCAGGCTTCAGCATTGCTTCTGTTGTGGGTGTGCCTATCGCTTCCACTATCACGCAAACTTTTGGCTGGCGTGCGGCTTTTATCACGATCTTCGTGGCAACCCTGGCTCTGCTGGCGCTTCTGTTTGTGAAGCTGCCGCGGCAGAACCGGCTGAAGGCCGGAAGTATCCTGGAACAGTTTAAACTTTTTCTGGACAAAAGGATCTCCATTGGCTGTGCCATCGTTTTCCTGGCAGGCGCCTCCACCTACTGCTTCTATACATATCTGACACCGATCTTACAGCAGGAGCTTCATATTCCGGATTCCATGTTAAGCGTTGCGCTTCTGATCTTCGGTATTGCGGCGATCACAAGCAATGTAAGCTCCGGTCAGGTGGCAAACAAAACCGGCATCCGCCTGCTGCCCCTGATCTACGTCATCCAGACGATATGTCTGCTGCTTCTGCCTATTGCCACCCATAACCTGATAAGCGGAGGACTGGTACTGTTTATCCTCGGTGTTATGATGTATCTTCTGAACTCACCACTGCAGATGCATTTTCTGAAGATCGCCACCAGAGAGCATCCTGCCTGTGTAAACCTGGCATCTTCTCTGATCTCGGTTTTCTTTAACTTTGGCATTGCAGCCGGTTCTGCCATGGGCGGAGTGATCGTAAAATATGCCGGACTTCGTTTTGTCGGGATCGGTGGTGCAGTTCCGGGCATCGGAGCGATCCTCTGTGCGGTGATCCTGCTTCAGCTCATGAAGCCGGGTGCGGATATCCGATAAATAAAAATACAGCCAGGAAATTATCCGGATCTTATATCCGATATTCCTGGCTGTATTTTATTTTCTCAATAATCTTCTGTTACTGATGTGGTTTTATTTTTTATATTCTTTCAGTCCTATAAATCGGTCTTTCCTGATTTTCTATTTCATCTCGATCTTAAACAGTCTGGCCGCTTTTTCCTGTGGCATCTTCACTACAAGATTTCCATTTTCGATCTTATATTCGCACATCTCTTCCTTCGGATAGATCACGGATACTCTGCGGACCTGCTCTGCATTTTCCAGCGGGATCACTGCTTCTGTTGTTCTCGGTGTCCATACCGAAAGATAGGTATTCTTCTCTGCTTTCACTCCGTAAGCAAGAACTTCAGATTTCAGAGTTCCAAAACCAAGCGGGAAGAACGGCACGCCGTCACGGACTTCCTCACGGATCTCCTTATACAGGGAGATTCCCTCTTTCATCCGGTTCATGGAATTTTCTCCCAGCTTCCATACCATACCACTGATATACGGGCGGAGAAGCATACCATTTACTACATTGTAGATCACATGCTCTTCTTCATCCTCGTACGGATATACCCACATGCCACCCTGCTCCGGAGTTACCGCACTGGCCACGTTGGCAGCGATATTTGCATTGTAGAGGTAATCCGTCTGATCACTGGTAGACTGCAGGCTTAAGATCTTCAGCATACCATAATCCATACGCTGTCCTCCGGAACCGCAATTCTCCACAACAAGCTCCGGATGATCCCGGAAGATTTCCTCATACCACTGGTGGAGGCATTCATAATGCTCACGGATAGCATCCGCACAGCTGTCACTGTTCAGGTCACTTCCGTATCCCATGGTTACGTTATAGTCCACTTTAAAGTACTCTACACCGTAATCATTGATCAGCCTGTCTACTACATCACGGCAATATTTCCGTACCTCCGGATTGCGAAAATCCAGCATATAGCGTTTATTGTCAATGTGGCGTTTTCCATGACGGCAGACAAACCAGTCATCCGGAAGCTTGTTTGCCAGCTCGCAGGCAACTCCCATAACCTCGATTTCCAGCCAGAGTCCCATTTTCAGGCCTTTACTGTGTGCATGATCGCAGACTTCTTTCAGACCATTCGGGAATCTTCCGGATGCTTCTTTCCATTCCCCGACACGGTCCCACCAGAATCCGTCGTCATACCAGCCTGCATCCAGGCAGTAATATTCACATCCAAGCTCTGCTGCCTTGTCAATAATGGAAAGCTCCCGCTCCGTTGTAGGGTCTCCCATCAGACAGTTCATGTAATCATTAAATACCACGTTCAGCTTCTCATCGTCCGTATTCGGTCTGCGTACTTTTCTCCGATATCTGGTCAGTGCCGCTGCTGCCGGATTCAGGCCGCCTTTTACAACAGCTGCCCCTGCCGGAACGGTTGTAAAGCTTTCTCCCGGTTTCAGATTCTTATACCAGCCATGCTCCTGCTCTGTGGCGCCGCTTAAGGCAAGATACAGATTTCCGCCCTGTGCAGAGCCATATTCTACCAGCCACTGTCCGGAGCTTTCAATCTGGAAAATATACGTCTCCCCCGTTTCTCTGTCCTCGGCAATTCCCATGGGAAGATACTCACAGGTAGACCAGGTGCCCTTTCCACTGTAACAATAACGGTTCAGGCCATATCCCTGATGATTGAAGCCATCTACGACCATTCCGTTTAAATTCAGCATTTCTGCATCGTATTTCTGCCACTGTGCCTCACAGCACCAGCTGTTAAACGGCACATAGATATCTGTTTTTTTATAATAAGGCTTCTCGCCGCCTCTGGAGATTCCCTGATACATAAAGGAAGAAACATAAGTCAGCCCCTGATCCTCGCTTCCCTCATTGATGATCTCTGTCCAGGTCTGTACTGCCGGCACTCCGTCAAACAGGCGCATATGATATACCGCCTTCAGCTTTTCCGGGGAAACCATTACGATCTCCAGCTCTTTTCCGCCATCCTGTTCCTTCAGCTCATGGTTCTCATAAACAAAATCCGCAGAGGACTGATTAATGTTGTTTTTGTAAGCATGCATGTTCAGGCTTCCTGTACCGCTTCTGTGGATCTCAACAGCCGGATAACAGATATCCTCCTTCGGCTCCATAACTGCTTTTTTTACTTCCTGTGAAGAAAAATCTGCCAGCTCTACCACGCTGTTTTCCCGGATACGAAACTGGATATCCAGGCCATTCTCATGTAATTCGATCATTTTCATGTTTTCATTTTTATAGCTCATAGAAAATACCCTCCGTTTTTCTGATTCTGATCACAGTATAATATCTGTTTTTTTATAAGGTGACAGGTATCATCCCCTGAATGTAAAAATGCAATATATTGTCGTATTTATTTTTGCGTGATATACTGTTTGCTGACAGTAAAGAGTACAGTCAGTCAGACATGTAGAGCGATTTAATCGAATATCTACATCTGTCCGACTCGCAATTTACAGCTGAAATATTTACATTCCGCTTCGCAGTATACTCAGGAGGTTTTTCATGCCAGATATTTTCCAGGACTCTTCCCGATATTTCCATATTTCTGCTTTTTATGCTCTCTCCCTGCCTTATTATCATATGGAGCATCACACACATTCCAGCTATGAGATCATGTATATCACCTCCGGTTCCTGCCGGGTTTTCTGCCTGGATGGCACACAGGACACGGAATTCCCACTGAAATCCGGGCAATTTATCTTTATCCGGCCGGATGTACCTCACAGGCTGGAGATTCCGGATGGTTTTCCCTGCTCGATCCTGAATCTGGAATTTTCCCTTACTCCCGAAAAAAGTCCGGTTGCTCTGGAGCTTCTCCTGAAAAAGGATCCCGGATTTTCCCGGTTCTGGAATTTTATGGAAGCCTCCCAGGGCTTCTGCTCCGGCGCGGATTCCCGCAGCTTCGGATACAGCCTGAAGGATCTGCTCACCTTTTTACAACAAAATTCCGGTCAGATACAAAAGGAAGAATTTCTCTTCTTTCTTCTTTTCAGCCGTATGCTTACAGAGCTTGCATTCTGCGTCCGCTCCAGCCGGAGCACCCAGGGAATCGTCTATCTGAAAAAAGCGCTCCGCTATATTGACGAGCATTATCTGGAAGACATTGATATTCCTGACATCTCCGCATATGCAGGGATCAACAAATCCTACCTGCAGGCGCTCTTTACAGAAAAAAACGGCTGCACCATCAATACCTATATCAACCGCAAGCGTATGGAACAGGCCGCCTTTCTTCTGTGCAACAGTACTCTGCACATTACGGATATTGCCTTTTCTTCCGGATACAACAGCCGGCAGCATTTTGCACATACCTTCGAAAAATTTTATCATATGAGCCCCTCCAGGTACCGAAGCCTTCATACCCGGCCTCTCCGTTCGGATACCCAAAAAAAACGCTATCATATGACTGACGGACTGATGTTGGAAAGCGAACCCTTTCCTCAGGAATAAAACTTACTTCATACACCTACACCTTCAGGCTGATACCTGCGATCCACGTCTGAGCAGCCTAAAAAAACGGCCAGGTACGAAGCTCTTATCTCTTCGATAACCTGGCCGGCTTTTTATATTTATTGTCAAGCGAATATTCGCAATCCTGCGGGGGACTTACTTGATTCGGTTAAAAATTTTCTATGGAAGCAGATTCTGCATACTCTTCAGGCTGATCGCCAGTGTGGATGTATTATGCAGAAGTGCGGATGAAGTCGGCTGCAGGATACCTGCAACGCCACAGGCGATAAGGCCTGCGTTAAAGGTAATAATAAAACGGTAATTGCGTCTGATACGCTTCATCAGTGCATTGCTGATCTCTTTCAGAACAACAAGCTCCTGAAGATCATCTGCACCTACAGTAATATCTGCGATCTCCCGGGCAATTTCAGCACCATCACTGATGGCGATACCGACATTGGCTGCGGAAAGTGCCGGAGAATCATTGATTCCGTCACCTACCATGATAACCTTTCTTCCGGCTGCCTTTTCTTTTTCGATGAAGTTGGCCTTATCCTCCGGAAGTACCTCGGAATAATATTCGTCCACTCCCACACGTCTGGCAATGGCTGCTGCTGTACGCTCGCTGTCCCCTGTCATCATAACGATCTTGGAAATTCCTGCCCCGCGCAGTGCTTCTACAGCAGCTTTCGCCTCCTCACGAAGAGGATCTTCAATACAGATCACGGCTGCAAGACGTCCGTCAATGGCAAGATACAGATGGGAATACTCTTCCGGAATATTGTCGAATTTCTCCTTGCCATCCTCCGGGATCAGACATTTCTCATCTTCAAATACAAAGTGATAGCTTCCGATCACGGCCTTATGGTCTTCGATCGTAGTGGAAATTCCATGCGCTACTACATATTCAACCTTTGAATGCATCTCCTCATGGGCCAGATGCTTCTTCCTGGCAGCACTGACAACAGCCTTGGCCATGGAGTGTGGGAAATGCTCTTCCATACATGCGGCGATACGCAGCATCTCCTCCGGATCATTGTTGTCAAAAGGAACCACATCCACAACGGTTGGCTTCGCCTTTGTCAGAGTTCCTGTCTTATCAAATACGATGGTATCTGCCTCAGCCATTGCTTCCAGATATTTACCGCCCTTAACTGTAGCCTTATGTGTACCGGCCTCACGGATCGCAGACAATACAGAGATCGGCATTGCAAGCTTAAGCGCGCAGGAGAAATCCACCATCAGGATCGCAAGGGCCTTGGTGGCATTTCTGGTGAGGAGATATGTAAGTGCTGTTCCTCCAAGAGTATAGGGAACCAGCTTATCTGCCAGATGCTCTGCCTTTCCCTCCAAAGAAGATTTCAGCTTCTCAGACTCCTCGATCATGGTAACGATCTTGTCATAGCGGCTGGAACCACCTACCGTCTTTACGCGGATGGTGATCTCACCTTCCTCCACAACAGTGCCTGCATAGGCAACGCTACCCTCTTTCTTGCATACAGGTACAGACTCACCGGTAAGAGAAGCCTGGTTGACCATAGCCTCTCCATCTGTAACACTTCCGTCAAAAGGAATTACGGTACCCATACGTACAACAACATCATCTCCCGGCTGGACCTCTCCGGACTCTACCAGGATCTCCTGATCCTCTCTCTTCAGCCATACCCTGCCAACATTCAGGGACATGGTTCTTGCAAGATCACCTACGGATTTCTTATGCGTCCACTCTTCTAGGATCTCTCCGATTCCAAGCAGGAACATGATGGAGCCTGCAGTACCAAAGTCCTGACGTAATACAGACACTCCAATTGCAGTGGCATCCAGGACCGGCACCTCGATCTTACGGTGAAGAAGTGTATCGATTCCCTTCCAGATATATTTCAGGGAAGTAGCTGTTGTATAAATGGCATTCAGCGGATATGGCAGAAAAAGACTTCTTCCGTAATGGCAGATCACCTTGGAGATCAGCTTCTCCTGATATTCTGCATTCAGTGCTCTCCCTGAGCTCTGCAGCACCTGTGAAGGAACCTCTACATCCTGATAATGAAATTCGCTGATACCACGGATAACCGCAGCTCTGCTGCCCCGATAATTTACAACTGCGTCACAGGTTCTCTCGTATACCTTGGCAGAAACCACTCCATCAAGATTCTCGAGATAATACAACAGCGTATCTGCCTGCCCGTAGCTCATCCTCTTCTGAGCAAGATGGATACGAAGCCGGCCTCTTGTCTCATGTTTGATATAAAATTTCACGGAAAATCGCCTCTTTACTCAGCTGTCTCTTCTGCTGCTTCTTCTGTCTCTTCTGCTGTTTCTTTGAATGCATCCTCATCTGCAGTTTCCTCTGCTTCTGTCTCAACATCCTCTACAGCCTCTTCAGCTGCTGCTCTTTCCTCATTGATCTCCTTAGCTTCAGCATAAATGTCTTCAGCATTCTCCTGAAGATTCGTAGCTGTTTTCATGATGCAGTCCTTAGCTCTTAAAACGGCTGCTGTGCATCCTGTGTAAAGCTTCTTCGCATCCTTGCTTGTGAGGATCTTGATTCCTGCTGTACCGAAAAGAACGCCTGCTGCAAAAAGTCCTGATTTCTTGAATTTAAAGTCTGCCATAATAATTTCCTCCTGATATATGATTTTTATTTTTTTCTGATTCCCGGTGAGGATTTTTCATGTCCGCCCCGATATTTTCATTATTATAAAATGTCTGTAAAAAAAAGTCCAGTGTTTTTTGTGTGAATTCAACACAATTCGTTAAATTTTCAGTTATTTTTGCCTAACAGTTAATTTTTACTAATAGTTTAATCTATCTAATTCTTAGTCTGTACAAACCTCTTCTTTCCTATTATATTGTGCCATAGCTTTTCCATACTCACCCGACCTCATGAACAGGCAACAGCGCCAGGGTACGGATATTCTGTTCACTGATCTCCCCGCAGGCCCGAAGTCCTGCAAGGATCACTTCATTAAGCTTCTGTCCGGACAGATGGCATATCGTATCATCATCCAGTTCTACTGTGCAGACGCCTTTTGTGCTGCATGCCACGCGATACATATTCTTTCGGCTGATAGCACCGATGGATTCCAGCGTATTGACCATACGGTATACTGTAGCTACACCGATCTTCGGATCCAGTGCGGAAGCCCTGTAATAGATTTCCTTACAACAGGAGCACTCTCCCTCCAGGATAATGTCCAGAAGAATCTTTCTCTGTCTGGTAATGCGGAGCCCCTTCTCCTTCAGTTTCTCTATAATAAGATCCCTCTGCATCTCTGTATGTCGGTAGCATCCTGTTTTTTTCTCTTCTGTTTCGGCTTCTGCAATATGCATTCTGATCCCTCCTTTATTGAGAAAACTTTTCTTTTATCTAATAAGTTAGTATACTCCAACTTAGGTTAGTTGTAAATAACTCATTTGAACTTTTTTACATATTGAGGATTCTGCCTGAATACCGTATAATGTTTCGTGAACCTGTACATAGGAAACCGTCGTTTTGACAAAATGACGAAAAATCCCCTTTCGTTTTTTCGTCAGAATGACAAGAAACTGCCGGAAACTTTGTAAGATTCAGCTCTAGCCCTTTTCTCTCATTTTCGATATACTGTTAACCAGCAAAGGAAATTACGTAAAACAATATATTAATTTTGGAGGGAAACAACAATGGCAAGTTTATCATTATCTCACATTAATAAAACTTATCCGAACGGCTTCCAGGCAGTTAAAGATTTCAACCTGGAGATCGAAGACAAAGAATTCATCATCTTCGTAGGACCATCCGGATGTGGAAAATCTACAACACTTCGTATGATCGCAGGTCTTGAGGAGATCAGCGGTGGTACACTTAAGATCGGTGACAAAGTCATGAACGATGTTGAGCCTAAGGACCGTGATATCGCAATGGTATTCCAGAACTACGCTCTGTATCCTCATATGACTGTTTATGATAACATGGCATTCGGACTTAAACTTCGTAAAGTTCCGAAGGACCAGATCGACAAGGCTGTTCGTGAAGCAGCAAGAATCCTTGACCTTGACAAGCTTCTTGATCGTAAACCGAAGGCTCTTTCCGGTGGTCAGAGACAGCGAGTTGCTATGGGACGTGCTATCGTTCGTAATCCTAAGGTATTCCTTATGGATGAGCCTCTTTCCAACCTGGATGCTAAACTTCGTGTACAGATGCGTATCGAGATTTCCAAGATTCATCAGAGACTGGGTGCAACAATCATCTATGTAACACATGACCAGACAGAGGCTATGACTCTTGGTACCAGAATCGTTGTTATGAAAGACGGCGTTGTTCAGCAGGTAGATACTCCTCAGAACCTGTACCAGAAACCAGGCAACCTGTTCGTAGCTGGATTCATGGGATCCCCGCAGATGAACTTCCTGGATGCAGAAATCAAAGAAAAAGGTTCCGATCTTGTTGCAGTAATCGGCAAAGACGAACTTGTTATCCCGGCTGCCAAAGCAAAAGCTCTTAAAGATGGCGGCTATGTTGGAAAAACAGTTGTTATGGGTATCCGTCCGGAAGATGTTGCAGACAGAGCTGACGGTTCCATGTCTTCTACTGTTAAAGTATACGAGCTTCTTGGTGCAGAAGTATTCCTGTACTTCGATGTAAACGGAACTCAGATCACAGCTCGTGTTGATCCAGGCACAAAAGCAAAAACAGGTGATCCGGTTAAATTCGATTTCAATATGGAAAAAACTCATTTCTTTGACAAAGATACAGAACTGGTTATCACAAACTAAGATTCAATCAGAATATCAGACCCGGGGCAATTTACCCCGGGTCTTTTTTTCAGAAAACTATTTTCAGAAAGGATGGTTCAATGTCAGTACAGAGAACACTACAAAAATATATGGATGACTGGAAACGCATCAGTCATTTCGATTTCTGTCTTCTTCAGGAAGATAATTCCATTTTGGTCACCACCTGTGACCGCCGCCTTCCAGCAGAATCCAAACTGGAAGAATTCCGAAACAGCACTGCTCTTTGTCTGTCAAATGCCACCTGCTGTCTCTACAAAATAACAGAAAAAAATGAACAGCTTCTTCTCATTGTGTGGGGAAGCGAAGATTCTGTTTCCACGATTGGCGAACTGGCTGTCTGCCAGATTGAGAGTATCCTGGAAAGTTATGCCGAAAAAAATGACAAAAATGCCTTTATGCAGAAACTGCTCCTTGGAGATTATACAGATGTAGAAGCCTTTAACCGGGCACGCAAACTTCATATTTCTTCCAGTGCAAGGAGAGCTGTCTTTCTCGTTGAAACCCGTCAGTCCAAAGATGAACACGCCTTGGCTACCATCAAAAATATATTTTCTGCACGCACGCATGATTTCATCACTTCTATCGATAATCGTGGCATTATCGTCGTCCGTGAACTGACATCTGCAGAAACATATGACGATCTGGAAAATATTGCACATATGCTTGTAGATATGCTGGGCACAGAAGCCATGACACAGGCCTGGGTTGCTTACAGCAACACGGCAAATGACCTGAAAGATCTTTCCAATGCATACAAAGAAGCCCGCACCGCTCTTGAGATTGGTAAAATTTTCTATGCCGAACGCAATGTCTTCGGATATCGCACTCTCGGTATTGGACGACTGCTCTACCAGCTTCCGGTTTCCATCTGTGAAATGTTCATCCAGGAAATTTTCGGAGATGAATCACTGGATTCCATCGACGGAGAGACACTGGCGATCATCCGTACTTTCTTTGAGAATAATCTGAATCTGTCGGAGACATCCAGACAGTTGTATGTGCATAGGAATACGCTTGTGTATCGTTTTGAAAAGATACAGAAACGGTTTGGACTTGATCTCCGTACCTTCGAAGATGCTATGACCTTTAAGCTTGCCATGCTTGTGTCCCGGTATCTGCGATATCAGAACAGAACCTGAGGGGGAGTCGTTTTTATTTCAGGAGCATCAGGTGTTCAGGTGGAAGATAGAGATATTTCGGCAGGTTCTTATCATGCTCGTCCGTAAAACTTTTTTTCGGGCGCATCCACCAGAGAACTGCCCCGTCTTCCATTCCCGGACTTTTCACCAGATACTGATGTTCAAAGGTTGTCTCCACATACTCTGCCGCTTCAAATACCAGACAGTTTTCTCCCGCCTTCTCTGACGGACGAATCCAGTGACCGCGGATTGCGATATGTGTCATATCCAGTTCCACCTTCTGCTCTGTACGAAGAGATATTCCCCAGTCCAGAGCAAATACCTGATATTCTCCCATACGTTCAATTCTCGAACTGTTTTTGCAGCCGGTCAGTCTTGCTGCTTCCAGAAGCTGTGGCTGTTCAAATAATTTTCTTGTATCACCAAATATCAGTGTCTTGCCATCTTTTAAAAGCATCAGCTCATTGCAAAATCTGAAGGCCTCATCTCGACTATGTGTGACCATCAGCATATCTCCCTGATACTGTTTTAGAAATTCCTGCATATCTTTTTGCAGTACATCCTTCAAATATCCATCCAGTGCAGAAAAAGGTTCATCCAGAAGGATCGCTTCCGGCTCACCGATCATCATTCTTGCCAGTGCAACTCTCTGCTGCTGTCCACCGGAAAGTTGTGATGGATAACGGTTTTCCAGTTCCTCCAACTGATATCTTTTCATAAAATCTCTGGCTTTTTCTTCTCTCTGTCCCTTCTCACCACGATAACCGCACAGAATATTATCTTTTACTGTCATTGTCGGAAACAATGCATAATTCTGAAACAGGTACCCAATCCGACGCTCCTGCGGCTTCAGATTGATTTTCTTTTCTGAGTCAAAAACTGTTCTTCCATTGATTACGATTTTGCCTCTGTCCGGCGTCTCAATTCCTGCGATACAACGAAGTGTCATACTCTTTCCACTTCCAGATGCACCGAGGATTCCAGTTGCTGATGTATTGCTCTCAAACACTGACTTGAGAGCAAAGCCTTTAAAATTCTTTTCTATATTTATCTGTATTGCCATCAGATCCACCTTCTACTCTTCATGCCCCGCCCTGAGACAATATTGATCAGTGCCACGATCACAAACGAGATCACTACGATTACCACAACCCAGAACCCGGCTATATCATAATTTCCAGCCGAAGTTTCTGCTGCAATTGCAACGGACACTGTACGAGTCTTACCAAGAATGTTTCCTGCAAGCATGGAAGTCGCTCCATACTCACCAATTGCTCTTGCAAATGCCAGAACAGTTCCAGATGCAATTCCCGGCGCAGCCGCCGGAACGATCACTTTCCAGAAAATTCTGCGATCACTCATTCCCAGTGTCTGTCCTGCATAGATCAGATTCACATCCACCTGTTCAAAAGCAGCCCTTGCATTTCGATACATCAGTGGAAATGCAATCACTGCAGCAGCGATCACGCAGCCTTTCCATGTCTGTACCACTTTAAAATCAAAATTCTCCATGAGAAATTTTCCGAAAGGTCTCCTGAGACTGAAGATCAACAGCAAAAAGAAACCAGCAACTGTCGGCGGAAGCACCAGTGGCATAGTCAGAATCCCATCCCATATTGCTCTCGATACCGGCTTCATCTTCATAATCTTACGTGCACAGAAAATTCCCAGAAAAAAGGCAATTATCGTAGCCACTGCTCCGGTCTTTAAAGAAATCCACAATGGACTCCAGTTTATTTCCTGTAAAAATTCCATTCTTTTCTTTCCTTTTGTATGTACAAAAAGGGGCTGACATATATGCCGCCCCTTTTATATGTAATCGATAATTATTTAGCTTCTTCTGCAGTATCTGTTTCTTCGGTTTTGTCTTCCTTTGCATCTTCTGCAGTTTCTTCTTTCTTATCATCTGCTTTATATGCGGCAAACCCATACTCTTCAAATACTTTCATGGCATCATCCGTCTGCAGGTACTCAAGAAATGCATCTGCAGCAGATGCTTCTTCGTCAGATGCCTCTGCGTCTACAGTAAGTCCCACCGGATAAAGAACCGGTGTTTCCAGAGAACCTTCCGGAGCTTCTGCGATAACATCTACTTTGTCTGCAACGGATGTAGCATCTGTTGCATAAACGATACCGATTTCGTTACTTCCCTCGCTGACAGATGCAAGCACATCTGTTACATTCTTGCCTTCATTGATCTCCATCTTGTTAACATCGTCTTCGATGCCAAGGTTTTTGAAGATTTCACGGGAATACTGTCCAACCGGTACATTCTCGCCCGCAAGCGCAATGTTCTTCGCATCTGTGATATTTTCGAAACCTGTAACTTTTGTTTCGCCATCCTTTGGTTTGATCAGAACAACTTTGTTCTCCAGGAGATCTACCACAGAGTCTTTCTTGGCCAGTTCCTCATCTACCAGCGCATCCATCTGTTTGGTTGCTGCTGAAAAGAAGATATCACATCTGGAACCTTCTTCGATCTGTGTCTGTAATGTACCTGAACTGTCTGCATTGAAAAGAATATTAACATCCGAATACTCTTCATTAAAATCTTTCTGGATCTCATCCATTGCATTTGCAAGGCTTGCTGCAATAAATACATACAGATCACCACTTGCATCCTCTGTTGTTGCAGCCTGTACACTTCCTGCACTCATTCCTGCTGCCATAACGCCAGCCAGCATTACAGTTAATATTTTTTTCTTCATGAATATATCTCCCTTCTTTTCTCTCAAATGTTGTTCAATATTCATGCTAATATTTTAACTGTAATAAAAATTCAAATCAATTTAACAGCTGCAATTTGCAATAGAAATTTTTTATAGAACCTCAAAATATTTTAGTAGTTCCAGTCATCACTGCCACTGTCATAGGAATCTGAATCATTTCCCTCATCAACATAATCATCGCTTCCGTCATCATAGTCGTCACTGTCATCATAGCTGCTGCCATCATCATAACCACTGTTATCCGAAGAACTACTGTCATAACTACTGTCATCACTGCTGTCGTCACTGCTGTTGTCATAGCTACTACTGTCCGAAGAGCCACTATCATCGCTGCTGTCATCACTACTGTAAGTTTCTGTATCACTGTCATCGGATTCATCAGAGGATGCTGTCTGCTGTGAGTTGCCCTTTGTATCTTTTTCAGACTTGTCTGCAAGACTTGTGTATGTAAGATATGCTGTGGAGCTTTCTTCATCATAAGCAAGAGATGCTTTTTCCATATCACTGAGATCAATGCTGTAAATCTGGTAAACATCTCCTTTTGCAGTAACGATCTTCATATCATATACAGTTGTAGTTGTTGTATCTGTTGATTCATCTGTACTATCTGAAGAAACAGCTGTGTCATCCGGAGTATAGAACATCTGTACCTGTTCAGATGCTTTTACAGAAGCTTCTGCCGGAATCAGGTTCTTGCCCCAGTCATCCCCACCTGAAGTCATCAGATAGATTTCTCTGATATCATCCTCCAGCTTATTGGTCATATAAATATATTTCGCCTGAGAAGTTTTAACTCCAATCACTTTCGGAGCCGGTGTGGATGTCGGTACCGGTGTTACTGTTACCGGAACTTCTGTCGGTGTCGGTGTTGCTGCCGGAGTCGGTGTCACTTCAACAACCGGTTTTGAAGAACCACATCCTGTAAAGGTAAGTATCATTGTCATGCCAAGTACGAGCATTATATGTTTTGCTTTCATTATTTACCATCCTCTCCGGTCTGAAGACCGTTCTATTTCATTTTTTATTTTCTATAGTTCTTTTTATTATCCCATGTATGCTCTTAAAAGTCAAATCAGTGTTCATAAGTCAATATTCCGCGAGGTGTTTTGTCATATATATGACAAAATCCCGAGACATACAGGTCAAAATGCCATCACCGTAGGTGATTTAAAATGCATTTTGGCCAAGTGCTGTGAACGGAATGAACAGCAACTAAATCAGGCTGCCATAACAATATTTTACAGCAGCCTGGTCAGAATTTGATTCATTTCTATATTCAATTATCCAAGGAAATTTTTTCCTACAAAATAGCCCAGCACAAGAACACCAAGTACGATACGATACCAGCCAAAAGCCTTGAAATCATGTTTCTTAATATATCCCATCAGGAATTTGATGGCGATAATAGAAACAAAAAATGCAACCACAACGCCGGTGACCAGTGTAAGAACCTCTGCCGGAGTGAATGTGAAGCCGAATTTTACCAGTTTCAGCAGACTCGCTCCGAACATAACCGGAATTGCCAGAAAAAAGGTAAATTCTGCTGCAACCGTTCTTGAAGTACCAACAAGGATACCTCCAATAATCGTGGAACCGGAACGGGATGTTCCCGGAATAACAGATAATACCTGAAAAATACCAATCTTGAATGCCGTGGCAAAACTCAGATCTTCAAGAGATGTACAGATTGGTTTTCTTCGTTTATTGTAATTTTCTACAATGATAAAAATCACACCATAAACGATAAGTGCAATTGCAACAACCACATAGTTGTTAAATTTCTCTTCGATAAAATCATTGAATGGAAGCGCGATTACGATAGTCGGGATGCATGCCACTATAATCTTAAACCACAGGATCCATTTATCTTTATCACAGAATTTCTCCACAAAAGTCAGCACAATGCGAGAAAACGGATTCTTACGTGCAATCTGTGCCTTTTTCTTCTTGGGTATCTGTCGTATGTAAAATGGCCACAACTTACTCCAATACAGGACAACAACCGCAAGGATCGCCCCCAGCTGAATGACTACCAGAAAAAAATCCTTAAATTCTGTGGTCATATCCATCTTGATAAACTCATCTACAAGGATCATATGACCGGTACTGCTGATTGGAAGCCACTCAGTAATACCCTCTACGATGCCGAGGATCACAACTTTTATAAACTCCAAAACACTCATGTTTCTTTTCCTCTCTGTTTTATTTTTCATGTATCAGTATATTACAGTTTCGGTGGTTCGTAAACCTTTCCATACATTTTAATTCAAAGTTTAAGTTTTGGTTAACTTTTCTTTTCTGCAACATACAAGACCGGAGAAACTTCTGCGGCTTCTCCGGTCAGTAAATCATTTTTATTCGATTATCTGCTTGCGATCGTTGCAATATCGATCAGTGTCAGATTGTGAAGATCTGTATTCTCAAGACTGGTTACAAGTGCCTCTGCGGTGTCCAGACTGGTAAGGACATTAACGCCTGTCTCAATCGCATTTCGACGAATCACGAAACCGTCCTTCTGATGTTCCACACCCTGTGGAGGTGTATCAATAACAACATCGATCTTATGTCCCAGAATAAGGTCCATAAGGTTCGGCGCCGGCTGTTCCAGTTTGTTAGTACGGATTGCCTTGATTCCATTTTCTTTGAGGACTCTTGCTGTGCCTCTTGTTGCATAGATACGGTATCCAAGTGCCTCAAAACGCCTTGCGATCGGAACAACTTCCTGCTGATCTTCATCTTTGACAGTGATGATCATGTTCTTATACTTCGGAAGTTTGATTCCGGCTCCGATAAATGCTTTGTACAGAGCTTCGTTGAAGTTCTCTGCAATACCAAGACATTCACCTGTGGACTTCATCTCTGGTCCAAGGCTGATATCAGCGCCACGGATCTTCTCGAAGGAGAATACCGGCATCTTAATCGCGATATGTTTTGCTTCCGGCTGAAGCCCTGGCGTATATCCCATATCTTTGAGTTTGTATCCAAGGATCACTTTCGTTGCTAACGGTACGATCGGGATTCCGGTTACCTTACTGATGTATGGTACTGTACGGCTGGAACGCGGATTTACTTCGATAACATATACTTCTTCGCCACATACAATAAACTGAATATTGATCATACCAACTACATGAAGTGCTTTTGCAAGACGACGTGTATACTCAGCAATTGTATCTTTTGCTCTCTGGCTGATCGTCTGTGCCGGATATACGGAAATACTGTCTCCGGAATGGATACCAGCACGTTCAATATGCTCCATGATACCAGGAATCAGGATATCCTCTCCATCACAAACTGCATCGACTTCGATTTCTTTACCCATCAGGTATTTGTCAACCAGAATCGGATGTTCCTGTGCAATCTGATTGATGATTCCGATATATTCCTCTACATCCTCGTCACTGACTGCAATACGCATGCCCTGTCCACCAAGAACATAGGAAGGACGAACAAGTACCGGATATCCTAACTCGTTGGCAGCCTTTTTAGCTTCCTCTGCTGTGAATACAGTCTGTCCCTTCGGTCTCGGGATCTCACATTTTTCAAGGATCTCATCAAAGAGCTCACGGTCCTCTGCAGCATCAACATCTTCTGCAGATGTTCCAAGGATCTTGACTCCCATCTTCATCAGTGCTTCTGTAAGCTTGATGGCAGTCTGTCCACCGAACTGCACAACTGCTCCGTCCGGTTTTTCAATATTTACAATGTTCTCCACATCTTCCGGTGTCAATGGCTCGAAATACAGCTTATCTGCAATATCAAAGTCTGTGCTGACAGTTTCCGGGTTATTGTTTACAATAATTGTCTCATAGCCTTCTTTTTTGAATGCCCATGTACAATGTACAGAACAGAAGTCAAATTCGATACCCTGTCCGATACGGATCGGTCCAGAACCAAGAACAAGAACTTTTT
>ERZ773110.1013-NODE-1013-length-24281-cov-3.529555_pt1 | contig 24281 bp, 27 predicted proteins | sample MGYA00580568_ERZ773110 | MGnify/ENA primary metagenome ERZ773110 (study PRJEB29015, sample SAMEA2737870) | human gut metagenome | biome: human gut; feature: human-associated habitat; material: faeces | place: China | collected 2012 ... | reverse complement strand
GGAACCCTAACACACCAGTAGAGATGTTAACTGAACTGGCTAAGGATAGCGACTGTGATGTCCGCTGTAGCGCTGCCGGGAACCCTAACACACCAGTAGAGGTGTTAACTGAACTGGCTAAGGATAGCAACTGGGGTGTCCGCCGTAGCGCAGCTGGGAACCCTAACACACCAGTAGAGATGTTAACTGAACTGGCTAAGGATAGCGACTGGGGTGTCCGCCGTAGCGCAGCTGGGAACCCTAACACACCGGGTTATAAAGAAACAACCTACGATTTCGTAGTCACTAAAAACTATGTGGCGGTAAAAGGAACTAATCATATGTGGTATAAACACAATTACCCCCAAATCGTCCCTTTTTATACTTGTGGATGTTTCTGCGGTTCAAGAGGACAACTTCTCGCTAGAATCTATTCGATTGATAATATAAGTTGTGATCCGGCAATAAGAATTAGAATACTTAATGCTTTAGACTACAAATTCAAAGAGGTGTTCGGTCGGTAGATAAAAAACAGAATCAGAGGAAATGGGGGAGTATCAACATTAAACAGGTAATCACCAATATAGTGACAATATTCTTACATGCTGATATATTGGGTATTTATCTTCTTTGGCATATTGACCAGAAGATAAAATACAACACACTCAGACCTGTAATGCACGGAAAGAAGTATTGATTAACAATAAAAAGTATGGAAAAAGTTTTTATAACTAAATATGCCTTAACAAAAGGCATATTGGAAAAAGAAGCGGAAATACACGATTATGGACATGAAATAGCATACGTGAAAGGGGAATTTTCAAGTTATTCTTTAGGTAAAGAAGCTTTTAGGACAAGAGAACAAGCTATGGAAAGAGCCGAGAAGATGAGATTAAAAAAGATTGCTTCTTTGAAAAAACAGATAGAAGCATTGGAAAAGATGAAATTCAAATAGATATGAATGAAAAAGAATATTTACAGCAGGAGTTAAATGAATGGTACAATATTCAGAGCACATTGTTGAATTTCTTAAGTCGATGTAGTGATGAAACAACAGCCTTTGTACGAGGTTCTCTTGAAGAACTTGCAGAGAGTTTAGAGACAGAACAATAATTCACTTCCCGAAATTAAAAATAGGTTATGAGAAAGATAATAGCAATTAGTAGATGCCATTCCATAGGTGGGGGAATAATGAAAAAGTGTAGAATTATAACTATATGTAATAAGTGGAACATCTTTATTAGCTGGTCTCCGCAGTATTTTAAAATAGCAAGAGTATGTGATAACTACTTCTGCCAATGGAATTGTAACGTCCCATTTTAGTTCATTTCACGAAAAAGTTTGGCAATTAAATGTGGCTTAGTCATAAGTATACTGATAGGAATATGGATCGCAAAACGGATTACGCATAAAACATGATTACAGAATAATGAACTCGAATAGTATTACCATCTTTTGTTTGTGCAATAAGGATTTTGGGATTAATCCATGACCACTCAATAGCGGTAATATTATTATGTCCTCCCACTATTCCATATAACCTTCCAGGTTTGATTATATCATGATACATTTTCAGTTTCGGATCTTTAAACAGCAGTAGCCATCTTACAAAGAATACTGAAGCTATAGAAAGTACAACAATTAAAGGAAACGCCCATAATGGAACAACGACTTTATGTAGAAGTATTTCCATTATCGACTCCTTAAAAACAAAAGAAAGTACGGATATAACAAGAGTGAATAAGCCCGCTATAACCTTGTTTTTGATAGAAATGTCTGTAACCATAAGTAAATTTTGAACAAAGGTAAGCAATCCCATCAAGGTATCCAAGCCTTACGACCGGTGTAAGTTCTAAGGCGGGAACAAATTAAATAAATCGAGTGATGGAATATTAGATAACGAAAGTAGTAAACATTATTAGTTGAATAGAACGGCAACTCCGCCCGGATGCCACCGGGCAGAGTCTGTAAACTCTCGACAGCGAGTTATCGCTATCTCTGATAAAAACACTACAAAAGTAGTGCTATTCTATGAAAGAAACAAAATTACCATTATGGAAGCACTTCAAATTAGCCTTTCAAGTTGTAACGCTGCACGTTTGCAAAGCGAGTATTTCAGGAACCTGCCATCATGTGATTTTTTGGAATTCGCGACTCTTTTCGCCCAAATACACAAGCGAGGCAGCATGTTCCATCTTTACAGGAACCTTCTCACGCATTTTCAAAATTATCAACACGTCATTGGCCGCACTTTTACAACAAGTCAGATCGGTCGTGAAGAACTGGATGATTTCATCCAATATTTGCACATCGACAAAGGGCTGAAACTTTCCACGATCAAAAGTATGATAACCAGATTTAAATATCTTCTAAAAAAGGCGTATTTAAAAGGCTGGGCCGTTGATGACTCTTATTCCGAGGTAAAAGTCCGGGAAAACGAATCCACATTCGTATACCTTACCGAAAAGGAAATTGCCCGCATCTATTACTATACAGAACTATTGCCCTGGGAAGAAGAGATTCGGGATATCTTCATCGTAGGATGCATGACCGGCCAAAGATATTCCGACTATTCCCGTTTGTCTTCGGACAACATCAAGGGGGATCATATCCACATCGTCCAGAAGAAGACGAAAAACAAAGCGGTTGTCCCTCTGACGGAGTATGTGAAGGAGATATTCGCGAAATACGGCGGGAAGATGCCCAGAGCCCGTTGCATCCAATATTTTGACAAAGCCATTAAAGGTGTCTGTAAGAAAATAGGCATCGATGAGATTATTGTTTACGAGGAAGAACGTGCCGGGGAAATCGTAGTGGTCAAAAGGCCCAAATACGAAATGATATCCTCCCATACGGCCCGCAGGACCTTCATCACCAATATGAACAAGAACAATGTACCAAGCGCGAAAACCCGTAAATGCACAGGGCACAAATCAACCGCCTGCTTCGACAGATATGACAGAATGACCCTTGAAGAAAATGCAAAATCTTTGTCCGGAAACGGTTTCCTGGCATGATGACTAATGAGAAAGAGGCCTAAATTGAAGTTTAGTGCCTCTTTCTTTGTAAGGTATTGGTTATGAACCTAACTTTGTAAATAGATTGATTGATTTTACTGTTTGTCCATGGCCTACAATAATAGAAATACATTATTGAAGATGATACGCGTACAAGACATTGTCCTCGCCGAAAAGAAGAAGGGTGTCTCGCAATTATATGTGTATGAGCATATCATCCGCGATACGTTCCTGATCTCCTACAGCACTTTCAACCGTTGGATTTCGTATCCGGCCAAGCAGGAACTGAAACACGGGAAAAAGGGACACGAGGACAAGCTTCAGCTAACCTTTGGTTTTTAATCCGACAAGTGTAACCATCCAGCCGTTATATTTATGATAGTGTTCCCAGGATACCGGTTTCAGGGGTCGTGTCTTTCCTTCTTCAAAATCCAGCCTGTATCCATTTACGGCATCCAGCACATCACGGGTCAACTTCTCATGCCACAGGACATCCCCATCCCGCATATCCCCGTCCGATTCGTCCCTTGTCTCGGAAACGACATGAAGGCGGATGTTTATCTGACATGAATTTGTCTGTTTTGTCTCGGCAGTGATATCCAAGGCGGCAAATTCCACCAGGACGACAGGACTTGTATGGATCACTCCTTCATATTGGTTGTTGAACCATTGGATGTCTTTTAGCCGGCTGTTCGAAGCATCGGAAACGATACCTGTTTCCGGATCAAGCAGGATACCGAACTTTTCGGCAATCAACCCTTTGATATCCTTATATAAGCTGTAATACATATTTTTATTTGTTTAAAATTTTATCCAAACCTTTGATTATGATATTTTCCACTTTATCATTCAGTTCCTTGCTCTCCCCGATGAATTGCCGGGCCGGGAGCATCACTGTTTTTTTTCCGAATATTTTTATCGGTCCCCCGTAGTTTTGTACATATGCATATGGCTTGTCGGACGTTATCGAGACCTTCCCGGACTTGGGGATATACCTTATACTCTTCCTTAAATCACCGGAACTTCCGGACAATATTTTACGGATTGTCGCAGCTTTGCTGAAATTAAGTTTTTTCTGCTGTTTTACCTTATATGTCTTACCGGTTTTCCTGTCACGTTTAAAACGGTAGGAAACGCGTTTTTCCCCTTTGTAGTCAAAGCCGTACCATTTGCTGGAAGGATCACGTCGTTTTACATCCTTCCACTTTTTTAAACCGTTATCGACAAACCCTTCCTGATCGAAATTCTCTTTAAAATGAGCCACGGCTTCACGCCCTACAATTTTAGGCAATGAGTTTTTCGCCCAGTCCTGGCTCTCTTTTAAAAGATTGTCAAAATATTTTTGTATGTCAGTATTTTGCATGTCGTCTAATATTAGTATTTTTGTAACGGTTCTAAGCCGAAAGGCCGTGAGCCCCCTTCTGGCAGGTTTGATTATTTCAAATCTGCCAGTCGTATTTTAAAGCTTTCCGAAAGGATATTGGCGCGGTCCAGCCTGATATCTTTCCCATTGATCACAATCGTAACGGTTTTTATGTTTTCCGACCGTCGCACCCTTGAACGTAAAGCTGCGCTCAACTCTTCAACGGATATGTCCGAATCTACCCAAATCACGACATGGTCAGCTTGCTTCCTTGCGTCCCGGAGCAACCGGTCAATCGAATTTTTCGAAGGGGTCCGGCTGACCTTGTATTCTTCCTCATATCCCAGTGTCCTGTTGAGACTGTCTGCCGATTTCACGTTATCCGGATTATTCAACAGATCAATGTCATATCCGTATTTGTTGGCAAAATATGAAGCCACCCGTATATTCTCCTCCCGTTCACCTTTGCCGTGTCCACTATGGATACGAAGCCGGCCTTTGTCGGTAGGAACTGTTTCATACTTTTCTTCCTCCAGCAACCGCTCCACCGCTTTTTCCGCTCCCTTGTAAGCTTCCGTCACATAAGGATGGTTATCCGTGAAAATACTGCCCGTATAGGCAGGGTTGCGGTCCAGACCGGGAGAAGCCGGTGCCACCCCGTCCCGTGTCGCTTTTTCTCCCGGAATCACGGGACGGTCTCCGATGTGGGTAATCGGATCAGCCGTGTTTTCCATGTCGCACTGGCAATTCCATACACATCCCGGATAATGAGTTTTCCACCAAGGATCAGCGAGGGAGCGGACATTGCCATAATACATCCGGTGCGAAATTCTGGGCTCTGCGGCAGAACTGGGCAGCCAACGAAGATTCGGAAACAGATCGGTATCACGCATATATTGCCGGAAACGGGCGGCTGTCCGTGCGGCGGAAACAGCCGTAACATATTCCGTCTTGAGCCAGTCCACATTATATTGTCCGATTATGGCTTCGGATGCTTTTCTAAAACCGTCATAGCTTCTCAGATTCCCTTTCTCATCGATCAGAAGGGTTGCCAGGTCATTCTGCTCACGGTGTGCCTTGAATGCTGCAAATACGGCATTGTTCCTCTTTAATTCACGAAGGAATTCCGGATCCGGATCGCCGAATCTTACTTCTGCATGAAAACCTGTCTCGACCGCTTTGTCAAGGTAAGAGCGGGTATGTTCGAACAGGTCCGGATCGATATCATCCCGGACATCAAATTTTTCGTATATGCGTTTTAATATGGCATTCCTGATTGACTCATCCAAACTGAAATCCATTGAAATCTGTTCCCGCATGGAAGCACACGCCGGACAGTGGCAATCATACAAGTGGGAAACAAGCCCGGAAAATCCTAAACCTTCACTTTCCGGGCCTTTCCGAAAAAACCGATGGCCCGGTCTTCGTCCGGATTATTCCGCTTGGCAGGGTTCGGCTCGTCATAGCTCTTGTTGTCCACCGTGTTCTCCTTTTTATCCTTCAAGCCATAGAACCGGAACTCGTATCCGTCCAGCTTGTAGCCATGTGCGACAAGAAAGGGAAAGAGACGGTAATTGACAATATCCTGGATGCGTTTCATCCGCGCCTTGGTGAACTCCGTAAGGACCCTTTCGTGCACTTCCGCGGTTCCGGTCCACTGTCCGTTCTTGCTGGTTCCGGTCTGCCCGTTCATCATCTTGGCGATCTGGTCGTCACAGAAATCAGCAAGGCTCTTGTAATTATCGCTGCTTTCCTTGCTGGCTACGGCTGTAACGGTCAGTTTTTCATCACTGCCGACGACTCCAACCAGGTCACTGCCAAAACGGACGGCCATCTCCATCGCTTTTTCCCGTTCTTCTTCATTGTCGGTGTCCGTCTCATAGGTGATAAAAGGTTTCCCGAACCTTTCGTTGTACTCCGACCAGTCCGACCGTGCATAAGTTTTCCATATGATTTCCCGGCTGATGGATTCCAATTTTCCAAGCACTTCCGGATCTCCGACGGGCAAAAGGAAAAACGCCGTTTCATGTCCCTCGTAAGATATGCCGTCACGATCCCAAGGGTTTATCGTGATTATCTTCTCAAAAGGACGGACATGCTCTCTTGGAAAGACTTTCACGTCCACGAATTCGCCTTTGGAATCCTGCTCGCCGAATTCGATAAGCTGATATCCCCAAAATTCACTGTCCATCACAAAGGTTAGAAAACGCGTAAACCAGGGACGATCCAAAAGCAGGGTCCGTTTCTTATCCTTACTGTCACTGCCTTTCTTGCAGACCTCAAAAGGCTCCGTGATCAGAAAGGCTTCCGCCTTTTCATGCTCGCTGATGACCTGGCTGTCTTTCCATGTGTTTTCATATATATCCAGCAGGCCTGTCCGGTCGGAATTATCCGGATCAAGGGCTTCCAGAGCGGCCTTCACGAGGTTATTCATTTCCATGTTGACCCGTGTGGGACCTTGGCGTTTCAAAAGGGAAGACTTACGTTTTCGGCTCATGCCGAACTTGGACGCTATTTTGTTTGTAATTCTTTTTATATCCATTTCGAATTGTATTTAGATGATGTTTACACAGAGGACACAGATCAGCCAAAAGGATTATGACTTCGCCTCGGACTGGAAATCCACCGGAACGATGTCCGGGGTTTGCCGGAGGAATCCAAAACCGGAATGAGCGTGCTGTTGTCCTTGCCGGATGCGACCCGTTCGATCTCTTTCAGCACGTCTTCGTAGTTTAACCTTACCCTTTCCGGGATACTTTCATCCGGGACGGACTGATAGAGAAAATAAACCGTGAGGACGGTCATCCACCGGACCATCGAAGCATTCCGGCTGTCCCCTTCTTTCGAAAGTTCCTTTATTATTTGATAACGTCCGGACAGTTTCTCGGAAATATACCCGTAAGCCATTGTCTGTGCGTTGAGTATCTTACAGTCTTCATCGCGGATGAGCTTTTTTAGTGAGGCTTCCGATATGAAAACAAGGAAATCGCATGTCTGCAAATAATCTACTACCATGGTCGTCTATATTTGTTGTGTTTGTATTTTGCGGATCTAAGCCCGCCGGTTTGTTTCATTCCAGGCTTGTTAAGTTTGTAAATGCCACCTTCCACGGCATCGGGACCGTCATCGTGCGGAGCATCCGGAAATCCAAGGAATTGCTGACGGATCTCCTGCATGTCCGGACTGTGCTTCAATGCCTTGTTAAAGCGGATCCTCCCCCTCTCCGCATATGCGGAAAGGTTTTCGATGCGCTCCACTTTGTCCGGCTTATCCCGCCTGTCTCCCCTGATGGCAATGCTGTAGCCTCTTTTTTCCGCTTCTTCATCGTATTTTTCAAGATGTATATCCTGGATGAAATTCGCTTCCATCCAGTGCGGACAATTTCTATGCGAGGGTATTTCTTCCGCCAGAGCGTAATGGCCGCGGACCATTTCAGGGGTGGTGCACTGGCGGCAAAACGCATCGTAAATGTCAAAGTAAGGACCATTCTTGCCGATCAGGACGATTGCCTTGAAATCGTTCTTTTTCGAGTCTTTGTAAGAGGGATCGCAATAGGTGACCAGCTTCTCGCAGTTGTCGATTGGCGGCAGGTCGGCCCAGGGAAGGTGTTCTTCGCGGAACACCCGGCCAATTACGATATGTTGGTGGAACAACTCGCGAAGGGCAATACGCTGTCCCATGTTCTTCATCTTCGTCAGGATCTGTTCCCTGGTATATCTTTCTTTCCATGCCGGCACGCCTTTTTCCGAAAGGTCCATTTCGTGTGTGCGCGGGTTTTCAAGGGCATATACTTTCAGATGGGTTATCGTTTCTTTCACCGGATCGCCTTCTTCAACATCTCCGACGATATGTGAGAGGATGCTGCCTTTATGGATACGGTTCCCGATCACGACAAAACGGCTGCCTTTGGTCGGTGCACAGCCGTACAGGTCACCCAACACCCAGTCCGTGGCTTCCTGTACGCGTTTTTCATTCTTGCATATTTCAGCATCATCTATGTCGTCGACAATAATCAGGTTGGGACGGAGCGCGGCTTCACGTACGCCACGCGGGGATTGTCCGCGACCGAATGCCCAAAAACCGATCCCGTCATTCGTGACGAAATGCCCGGTGTCCCATTTCCCCGACTTGTACTGCGGTCCGTAGTCGGCAATATAACGCTGGTTGAACATCAGCTGTTCCTGCAAATCTGCGAGCAATCCGTCCGCCTTATCCTCATTGGCCGAGGAGAGGACAACGCCAGTAAGTTTTCCCAAAGCCTTAAGGTACATTGGCAGGAATATGTCCATGACAACGGATTTGGCATGTTCACGCGGCCATTCTCCGACGAACATGATGTTGTCGTTTTCGACGATCAGGCCAACTCCTTTTTTGTGGAACCAGGCAAAATCGGCATCCATGAAGTCTTCGAAATAATAACGGCAGAATTTCGTGAAGTTTTTCAGAAGAGAGGCTTTTCGCCTGCCTTTTTGCTCATCCGTTTCCTCACGGATCGGTTCGAGACGGACCGTCTCCTGCATTTCTCTGAGCCACTGTTCATATTCTTTCTGCTCCTTTCGGCTTAAATTCATCTCCAGGCTCATGATCTGTTCCCTCCCCTTTCCTCATTTAAAAAATCATTCAAGGCTGGAGCTGCGTCACGTGCCAAAACAGGGTAGTTGTCCGTAAGGAACTTGTTGATCTTCCGTACAGTCCTGACCAATGCCGTCCAGTCGGTTTCCTTCGGCTTTATCATGTTGTAGAGGTCCCGCACCCCGTCTATGTCCCCTTTGCCGATCAACCGGGGCTCCCCGCCATCCGCCTCCGATTTGATATACTGGTCCTTCAGCTTGCGCAGCTGGAGGAGTTGGTAACGGACCAGGTCGCGGATGTCTTCATGTATCGTCTGCATGGCCATAAGGTCTTCTGTAGCTTTCTGCTCCCAGGCCCCGTTCTTTTTCCATCTGGATATCGTCTGCTCGGACCTTTTCATGATCCGTGCGATCTCCTGTCCGGAAATTCCTTCCTTGAACAATATGTAGGCAATGTATTTGTCGTCCATGTCACGTGTTTTTATGATGCAAAGGTGACGGCATAAATCCTTTTGGAAAAGAAAAGTTCCAAGCCTTGCAATCTTTATTACAACCCTTGGAACTTTATTTGCGGCAGGTCTTTTACGGCCTTTACTTCGCTGTCGAAATCAATCAACAAATCACAGTAACGCGAAAAATAAAATGGCTTATGAACTTATAGAAAACAAGGAAAAGCGCGAAGCTACCATACGGATGTATGGTGTGATAGGCCGTGACGTGGACGGAAACCGGATGGCCTATGATATTGCGAATCTGGATAAGGAGGCTGACACCATCCACATCCTTATAAACAGTGACGGGGGAAGTGTCTCGCAAGGGTTGTCGGTCGTATCGTCCATTCTCTCGGCAAAAGCCTATATCCATGCGCATGTGAATGGCATTGCGGCAAGCATGGCTGCCGTCATTGCGATATCGTCCGACAAGGTGAGCATGCAGGATTATGCAAAGCTCATGATCCATGATCCCCATATCCCCGGTATGGAAAGTGAAAAACTGTCGGCAAAGGACCGCAAGGCGTTAAACTCCATTGCCGACACCCTTCGTACCATCCTTTCGAGAAGGGGCTGTGACAAGGATAAGATAACATCGCTGATGAAGGATGAAACCTGGTTTTCCGCATTGGAAGCACAGTCGGCGGGCCTGTGCGATGATGTGGTCACGACTCCCCGCAAGGAGGAATTAAGCAATCTATCTGTTCCGGAACTTTTGAGCCGGATCAATAACGAATATCAATCATCTAATAAAAAGACAAACATGAAAGAAATTGCAAAAGCTCTCGGCCTTCCGGAGAGTGCAAGCCAGCAGCAGATACTGGATGACATTGCTGAAAAAAAGAAGACGGCAAACGAAACGAGGGATGTCCTTATCGGACAATTGCTCTCTTTGGGTAAAAAGAACGGGACAGTAACGGACAAGAATGAAGACCGGATGAAGCGGCTGGCCAATGCCGATTTCGAGTTATTCGCGGAAATGATATCCGATGTTCAGGACAAAGAGGTAGACAAACAAACAGAAGAGGACGGGGAATTTACCCGTAAACCTGCCGGACAAACGGAAAACCGCCGGCTAAGTGATGTCCTCGATCGTGTGGGTAAAAAGGAGAAAAAAGGCGGAAACGACAGCCATGACTGGGATTGGTATCAAAAGCACAATCCGGATGCCCTGCTTAAAATGGAACGGGAAGATCCGGAACGTTTCAACCGCCTGCTCGACGAATATGAATCTTCAATCGCATAAAAGTTATGAACACGGAATTACAGAATCCAATCGTAAAGTGGCCCTTCGGTAAGGCAGACGTTGTCAGTTTGACGGCCACAGGAAATCAGGCTGTCGATATTTATAACAACCTGACAATCGTAGATGGTGCAAGCGTCATCGCAACCGGGGCACGCACCCTTAATCTTGCAATCAGCAAGGACGTGGAACCGGGTGCCCGCCTTGTCGTGAAAACAAGGACGACTGCCACGGAAAGCCTTACTCCCGGAGAAGGTATGGCTGGTAAGGCAACTGTCGGAGTTAACGGCAAAACAAAAGTTGCCGAATATGTGTATGATGGTGAAAAATTTATCCAAACGGCCGATGCCGTACAAATCGATTAGAATATGGCAGAAATAAGAACGACACTTTATTCGAGCGAACTACAAAAGCTCATTTTCCCGGACAATAGTTTTTATAAGAAGTCTATTGGTGAGACCGGGGTGGCTGATAAAACCGAACAGGTGGAAAAGCCTGTACAGACAAAGATCAGCAAAGCGAAAGAGGGTAAACCCAGTTCTTTGCCCTTGTCTGTTGAAACGTCAACGGACAGCACGAAAAAGTACAATACGACATTAATCTATTGCGCTCCCCTGCTTATCGACTCGCAGTCCGAATTGCTTGTCAACTACAACAAACGTCAAACCAAGCAGGAACAACAGGCTGCGGAGATCAACACGAAAGTCGCCGCTTATACGATGGAACACTGGTGTCCCAAATTGGAAGCGAACATTCTGAAAACGACAGGAAGCGCACGTCCGTCAAACGTGATGGGGTTCACTTCGCAAAGAAAGGCCCTGACGAAAGAGGACCTTCTGAAGGTTCTTAACCTGATGATGCGAATGGGCGTTTCCGGAATGGGAGGCAATTGGTACGGCATGGTGACGGCTGACATGTACACCGACTTGCTCGCCATACCCGAATTTGTCGATTATTACAAGACGGGGAACGAATCCCGGCTGAAGGAAGGGGTTATCGGACGCATCCTTGGCATCGACATCTTCCAGCGTTCAACGGAAGAAGGGCACAATGGCGTATTGTACAACGGAAAAACTCCTTTAAGGGGAGATGCGGATGTGAAGGATTCCTTGCTTTCAGGGGCCTTGTTCTGGAACGACAAGATGGTCTGCCGTGCAGAAGGAAGACTCAGAACGATCATTAATGCGGAAGCTCCCGGTTATTTGGGCGGCACGATCATCGAGTCGTTCACCCGTTACGGAGCCGACATCATTCGTGACGATCAGAAGGGTGTGATTGCATTGTTGGAAGACAAGGCATGATTGTCCACTGAAGGCTTCAGGCATGAAAGTGTTTGAGGCTTTCGGTATCTTTTATTAATCACTAAATAAAGAAGACGATGGCAAGAAATAATGGAGAACCGTTGGATGGCAGGAACCTGATGCTGTATATCAACACTGCGGAGACGAACGAATCTCCGGTATGGCAGGCGCAGGCATTGGCTACCAGTCATACGATCACGTATAATACGGAAACAAAAGAAAGGTTGACAAAGGACTCTCCCGGAGGTAACCCGGAGAAGAGGATCACTTCAGTCACAGTTACGATCAAGGCCGATGCGCTCCGGGCTTTTGGCGACAAGGATAAAAAGTTGCTGCTGAAAACCATGAAGGAGAAGAAGAATGTCCTGTTAAAATATGGTTTCGCGGAAGCGGACGAACAAGAAGGGGACGATTACGAGGAAGGGGAGTTCGTTATAGACTCTTTGGAAGAGACATCACAGGCCGGTGAGGATGTGACGTACAGTGCACAATTTTCATCAAGCGGGGATGTGCAGACCAAACAAGTCGCATCCTAATAAATTGTATCATGACAATGGGAAAACATTCAATTTCAATCAATAATACGGAATATCCCTGCCGGCTGACCATGGGGGCCATGCTGGAATTCAAACGAAGAACCGGGCAGGAGGTTACCGAGATGAAGGGTACGGATATCGCTCTGGTCATTATGTTGATCTTCTGTTGCCTGGTCTCTTCCTGTAGGGCAGACGGCGTGGAACTGCCGTTCAAGGACGAGATGGATATGGCCGACCACATGTCACCTGAAGATCTTTCAGGATGGCAAAGCGAAAACTTTCAGGCGCAAGCGGCCTCTTGTGAGACGGAAAAGGCACAATCTAAAAAAAAAGGATAACCATCCTGGAACTGCTTGGGCTGGCTGTAGGCCGTATAGGCATGAGCCGGACGGATTTCCTACAGCTGACCCCCGAAGAATTCAGCGAGATAGCCGGGCAGTGGAACCAAAATGAAACGGTCTTTTTCCGCAGTAGTTGGGAACAGACCCGGTTTATGGCACATTGCATATTGACTCCATTTTCAAAAAAGAAACTGAATCCGACAGATATTGTCCGGTTTGATTGGGAAAAGGAAAAACAGGAAAATAAACAGGTAAAAATAGCAACGAGAGAAGATTTCGAACGTGTAAAAAAGGAATATGGCGGATAGAGGTATTACATATGACATATTGCTTCGGATGCGGGACCAGGTTTCCGGTGTTTCCAAAACGATTGACAAGGAGTTGAAGGTTGTCAAACAATCTGCCGATCAGGTAGTCGGCAGTCTGAATGGCATCTCCGGTCGGCTGTCTGCTGTTTCCAATTCATCTGTGGGTAACGTGAAGAATATTTCCAATGTTGTCGATAACTTGAAAAGACAATACCAAAGCTTGGGGAAAGAGGCGGCTACGGCCTCTGAAGCATTGGAAAATTCCACAAAAAGAGTCACTCCGAGATTCAATTCCCTGAATGTGTCCGTTCAGCAGGTGGCAAGGGAATTACCGGCACTGGCAATCAGTGCAAATACATTCTTTCTCGCTATCTCCAACAACTTGCCGATCTTGGCAGATTCAATATCGGCAGTACGTAAAGAAAATCAGGAATTAATCGCTTCAGGACAAAAGGCGGTTCCAGTTTGGAAACAGGTCGCAGGATCGTTGTTATCCTGGCAAACTGCACTGGTGGCTGGTGTTACCATATTGTCCATGTATGGCGAAGAGATTTTTAACGTGGCTGGTGAAATGTCGGGGTTGTCAAAAGTGACTAAAACTCAAATCGACAGACAAAAAGAATTGAATGATAGTCAACAGAAAGGAGCACAAAACGCACAAGAGGAACTCACAAAACTGAAGCTGCTGTATCAGGCCAGTCAAGATATCACCCGTCCCATGGCAGAGCGTAAAAGAGCTGTGGACGAATTGAAAAAGTCATATCCGAAATATTTAGGAAACCTGACAGAAGAAGAAATATTAACTGGAAAAGCTGCTACTCAATACAAAAATTTGACTAATGCAATTGTATCTTCAGCTAAAGCCAGAGCAGCACAGGACAAAATTGTGGAATATGCCAAAAAGGAAATAGAAAATGAAGCTCTTTTGACCGAATTATATGCCAAACGTGAACAAATGGTCTCAAGATTGACCAAAGAACAACAACTACTCACCGACTTGAGTCGGACGGGAGAAGCACAAGAGTTCCAAGTAGGCATCGTCTCTGTTGTACAAGGCAAGGTAGATGCGATAGATAAAGACATTGCACGGTTAAAGAATGAAAATGAGGATATCCTTAAATTGCAGAAAGATTTGGCAAAAGGAATCAAAGTAGAAGATATTACCTTTGATTCTTCCGAAAATGAAAAAAATACCAATAAGAACTTAGCTACAATAGGTGGACTCATCAACAAAATCAATGAATTAAAAGAAGTCCAATTAAAGGCTTCAGAAGAACAGGCAATTGCTTTGGAAAAGGAAATTCGTCTTTATGAGGAACGTCTGAATTTGGTTAATAAAACAATTATTGCAGGAGCGGAAGGGAATTTGTCGAAAGGGTCCACAGAGTTATTGAAGGCTCCAAATATTCAGGCAATGGATGTCCCTGCAATAGAATTTCCTCTTAAGATAGATGAAAAGTCTTATCAGAGAGTACAGCAAAAGATTCGTGAAAGCGGATATGTGTTTGTGAAAGAAGCCCAGATCACAGCCAGACAGATGTCCGGCATACTGTCGAACAGCATACAGGGCTTTATGGAAGGATTTGGGGAAGCGGTTGCTTCAGGAAACGGATTAGAGATTCTTAGATCATTCCTTCTCTCCCTTATGGATATGTTGCAGCAATTCGGTTCGGCCTTGATCGCCGCAGGTATGGCATCCGAAGCTCTCAAAGCGATTGCTTGGAGTGGTATAGGGGGTATTATTGCCGGTTCGGCCTTGATTGCAGCGACTGCTGCTGCAAAAGCGGCATTACAAAACATAACGGCTTTTGCTGCCGGTGGTATCGTGTCTGGTCCTACACTGGCTTTGGTTGGAGAATATTCCGGAGCTTCGAATAATCCGGAAGTGATTGCGCCATTAAATAAACTCCGTTCCATGTTGGAGCCAACCGGTTTATCTGCAAAAAGCCTGTACCTGGAAACCAAGGTCAAAGGAAAGGATCTATATATAGCCTTACGTGGAGTTGAACATGAAAAAAGGAGAACACGATGAGTATGGGTTTGAGATATAAAGGCGAATTTCACAGCCTGAGCCAAGTCCTGTATGAAATTGAGATATACCAGGAAGGATATTCCGGTCAAGTATCTGACATTGCTTTTTGTGAAGATCCCCTTGAAATCGAGTGGCCGGAGACGGATAAACTAGAACCGGTCCAGTCCAGCAACGCCACTCTCCAGTTATACTCGGACAATGACCGTCAATTCATCGACTTGTATACGATCAAAGCCGGCAGCATCCGTATGGATGTACTCCGGGACGGTATGCTGTATTGGTCCGGTACACTCGATCCGGAATTGTACGAGGAACCATTTGCGTACAAAACGGACTATGGGGTAGAAATAACGTTCGCGGACATGGCCATCCTGGATAGGCTGAACTGGAATAAGACTGGGTTTATGACCCTCCGGGAAATCATTGGTGAAGCGTTGGGGCTAACGGGTATCAAGTTTCAGGAAATAGAGGACCATATCAGCACTAAAGTGTCCCAATACGACACGGGAAATATATTGGATGTCGTATCTGTCAATTTGGACAATTTCTACGATGAAGACGGGGAACCTATGACCGTACGTGAAGTATTGGATGAGACATTACGTCCATTTGCACTTCGATTGATTCATAAAGGTGGAAAGATCTTCGTATATGATTTAAATGATATTTACACGACTTTCGATCCGGAAACGATAGTTTGGGATTCTGACGATTCCGTAGTGGGGGTTGATAAGGTATACAATAATGTTACCGTCACGTTTTCTCCATATGAGAATATGGATTTGATGAAAGGGGAAGTCGATCCCGACAGTGTCCCCGGAGACGGGATGGAGATCAAAGTGGACAGGACTAAAAATAGTTCAGGATTAATGACATCTCCTCCGGGATTCCGAATAGCTTATTCCGATAAGGGGAAAGGTGTAGAAATATCGGACAGGGCCGCTTATTACCGCATAGACCCGATCCATTCCGGGGAAGCCTCGGCCGGGGTAGCCTGGACCATAACAGTGACGAATACATATGGTGGTGATATCCGGCATTTGGAAAAGCCATCCTCTACAATCGGGGGAATGGTGCTAAAGGTATCCGAACGTCCTTATCTTGGTTACATCGGCCTAGACAGACGCAATTTCAGGCTGAAACTTACCATTGATATGCTGTTTGACCCTCGATATAATCCATTCGAGGAAGCTTCCAAAGAAAATGAAGAAGGGAATTGGGAAGAGCAACAGAATTGGGCAAACTTTGCTTACGTTCCGTTTATCCTGACACTTAGGGATAAGGCGGGAAAGGCCATATATCACTGGGAAAACAAGTTGGTAAAAGATGGTAACAGTTATGAACATAACGCAAGTAATTGCCGATGGGTTACAGGAGAAGGAAGTTGGGGTGATGCCTGGTTTTGCTGGTATGAAGGGAATCGTAAGAATGAAAGCGGTTTAGGCGGATGGCAAACGAATAAACAGATCATCGGCTATTACCGGGGCGGATTACCTATTTTGTTTGACAAGGCCGGTCGAGGAGAATTTATCGATCTGCCTGATAAGTCCGGATATCTGGAATTACAAGTAGGATATGGGGTACCGGCCTATGATTATGAAAAGGAAATAAAAGGTCAGTTGTATGAGCAGTGTCGTTGGATTTTATACAAGAATCCGGCCATAAGCCTTGTCGATAAAAATTACAAAAACATCAATGCAAAGGACTTTGAACACAAAGCATGGATCAACCGTGACGCAAAGGAAGATCTGAAGATCGATACAATCCTGGGGACGATGGAAAGTCCGTCTCCTGTGGCAAAAGGGCAATTGTATAAGACTTCCGATTATTCCGTCATATCGGAATTTTACCGCGCCGGCGTAACGGATCTGCTTGAAAGGTTGTTGATCGGTACTGTGTATAGCAATTATGCATCCCGGCACAATACATTGTCGGGGACAGTGATCCTGCTTCCTGAATTTAACATCTATACGGATGTTAATGAGCCAGGCAAATATATTATCATAAGTGAGACGCAACGTCTGTACAACGACGAAAGCGAAATTTTAATGACAAGGTTTGATGCAGACAATTATGAAGGGTTAGAATTTGATGGAACAATATAATGTCATATTAAACAAATTTCCGGCCAATCCTCGGAGCAAAAGAAGATTGGCGAGCCAAGGATTTTTCGGAAGTGAAAGTTCTTCGGGAGGTTCGAATATCGGCGGATCTTCGTTTTCCGGTTATTGGGACCTCATTACTACCAATGCGGCCGGAGAAGCTCTGGACGAAGGCAAGGAATATATCCGAACAAAGTATTCGGCCGTTTCTGAAAAGGATGTTGTAGCCTATGGCACGCAGGATGAATTTCCCGATATGGCATTTCCCATTGCGACTTATTCTACTCCTGGAGCAGTACAAATCAAACAGGGAGGCGGTTTGATCATCGGAGAAGATGGTATTATATCTGTTGATCCTAATTTCGCCGGCGGCGGCTTGGATGAAAAGCAGCTCAAAGAATATCTGGACAGGTATCATTATCTGACTCCATCCAGCTTGTTGTATGGCTACCTATCAAACAGCATAAGCCCTATTATCACGGCATCAGATAGCGTTAATTCGGCGTTTAAAAAGCTCGAAACGCAAATTATTAATTTGAATAAGGATTACGTTACGCTGACTACGGATCAAACGATAATAGGACAAAAAACATTTGAAAAGACGGTGTTATCCAAAGCGGATGTTGTGGCATACGCTGTAAGCGATATTGGCGATCTTATAGCTATAGCAACTCCTGATATGTACGGTTTGGTCAAATATGACAGCTCAGTATTTTCAATCAATTCCATCGGGCAGCTTACATTAGCAGACGGAGCCGGCGGAGGATTGACAAACGTCATACCATCCGGTACCGGAAATGCCGTAACGGAGTTGTCCTATGATAAGGCAACCAAGATTCTTATCTGGAAAAAAGGAAGCACTTTCGCGCTTCGCACAGAGATACCTACCCGATTGGGGCAATTATCCAATGATGTGGGGTATATTACGGGTATCAACAAGAATATGATACTTAATGCCCTTTCCGGAGCAGGTAGTAATAATAAATATCTGGCCGGAGATGGTACGTTTTATACCATTTCTTACAGCGAAATAAGCGGAACGCCGAACTTGTCTGTATACGTCAAAAAAGCCGGGGATACGATGTCCGGCGATCTGACAATACGGAAAACGGAACCTGCGTTGATTTTATCAGGGTCTCGACAGTGGTCAATATACGAGGCATCAGGAGATTTAGGGTTCCGAAATGGCAATACTTTGGCTGCATATTTTTCCGGCAGTAATAACGGTACATTATTGATATATAATGATCTTATAGCTCACGGGGATGTTGTCGCCTATTCATCTTCCGGCATAACAGATTTAGCCGTCGTTGCATCGTCGTCAACTTATGGGCTGGTAAAGTATGATGGCAATACAATAAGAGTTAATTCATCTGGGCAGTTGTATGTCGCTTCTGGAGGTGGGGGCGGCGGTTCTGTCGCCTGGAACGATATTACCGGCAAGCCATCATGGATAGGATCGTCCAAGCCATCTTATAGTTGGAGCGAAATTAGCAGTAAACCGTCGTGGATTGGGAGTAGTAAGCCGTCTTACTCATGGAGCGAAATAAGTAGTAAGCCGTCTGGACTTGTAACATCTGTTAGCATATCCGGAAGCGGTAACGCAATAATAAACGCATCTTTTTCGGGTGGGACATTGAGTTTAACAAAGGGTAGTATTTCTGGGGGGAGTAATTGGAACGGTGGAACTATTACAGGAAATCTAACTATTAGCAAATCAAGTCCGGGTATAGCTTTATCGGGTTCTGGCCCATATATGTGGTTTGGCTCATATTGGAAACTTACAGTCCCTTCCAATGATTATTGTTTTTACTACAATAATGACTTAAGGGCTTATCTATCGTATAGCAGTTCTGGAAATATGTGGGTCAAAGGGTCATTGGTACAAGGATCTGATATTAGGAGGAAAAATTTAATGGGTGATCTCGAAGATGTGCTGTCTAAAATGATGGCTTTATCTGTATTTAGGTACTCCTATAAAAATGATCCTGATGCCACGGTACGGATTGGCCTATCTGCTCAACAGGTTATCCAATATTTCCCCGAATTTGTATTTACGGAGCCGGATGGATATTATTCGATGGATTATGCGAGCATGTCGGCTTTGGCAATAAAAGGCATACAGGAGATCTCTAAAAGGTCTATGATGATTGAAAATCTTGTGAAAGTCCGTAAGGACTGGGAGTTGACGAAGGATCAGCAGATTAAACATCTTCAGGAGACGGTTATTAGATTGCAAAATGAAATAGATGAACTGAAAGGAGGAACTGCGGCATGATACTACCAAAGAAAGATCTGACACTTTTTCAAACTGCATTGAAGGTTGGAGCAGTATATACGAGCAGCGGGAAAGGGTACGTTATCCGTGATCTTTTCCGGCTTGTGGCCGCGGCCAAATCCGGAGGGGAAAAAGGTTATGCTTTTCGGGTAGCAGAAAACGGCTATACAGATGGTACACGCGGCTTTATGATTGACGGGGCATTGCCTTATTGGAATATCTGGAGTCCTGATAGTCCTGGGCGCTTCTTCATTGATATTGATCAGCGCATCAAACTTAGAATGAAATTTGATGCAGGTAATTCGGCCAATCCTTATTATCGTGCATCACTCGGATATTTTGCCGGTTACGATACCAATGCGGAAGCTCCTTTTGTTAATTGTACAAATGCAGCCAATGGAGTAATTGACTATTATCCGTCTTTTTCCCTGAGATTGGTATTTCTTGTTACTTGTTCAGGGATAAATTGGAAATCAGTGCAGGGATATATTGATCATTTCTATATCAAGGTAATTGGGACATTTGCATTAGGCGGATCGGAAAATGAAATAGCATTGATTGAAAGTCCGTCATACGTGAATACGGATGGTACAACAAGGTCCTATAACCAGCAATATGAATTAAAAAATCTCGGCAGCACGTATCAATATCTCCGTTTTGAGATGTATGTCGGATATACTGATACCGGAGGAGAAAAAATGCTTTTTAAAGTCCCTTATATAGAGTCACAGACAGTGAGGTTGAATCAACGAAAAGAAGGGCTTAGTCCTGGTAATTTCCTATGGTTCTACATATACAATCCCAATTCTTCATCCGGGGGGTATGAAAACGTAGCGATACCGGATTATGAAACGAAAATTCCGGTATCAAACAAAGAAATAGAGTTTCAGCCCAATTCAGGGACTCCGTATGATGGTCGATATGTTTTGAAATTCAGTGCAAAGATAGTTGGTGACTATTATACGGAAATACCGGGATATGGTACCGTTGATATACATGGTTACTATGATGTCCTTGCAAAGGGCTTTATATACAAAAAATCAGGTGGAGAGGTTAATGTAGACTATGAATCTCTTGGACAAATTTACCTGGATACAAACTCAGAATATAATAATTTTCAGTTGCAGATTCCAACAGAATGGGCAAGCAATAAATTAGATTCTGGAACATTACATTTTTTCATTAGAATGAAGTCTCAACCATAAAATAAAGTAATATGAAACAGATTAGCAACAAAAGAACAATTGCGGACGTGATCTATGACGGTGAACAGATCACTTTGAAAGGACAAGTAGAAATAGACTCTAACACAGGTCAGGTTAAGTCAGTAAATGGCGATGTCAGATTGAAAGACGGTGTAACGTACATCGGTAATTTTTCAATGCTCGGCATCAATATCAACGACATTTCATATGTCAAGTACCGGACCGATACATCGGAACTGGTCGATGAAATGGTACAAGCCATCAACAATAAAACAATTGAGGAGGCTTGACCGTGAAAACTATCGAAGCAGTTGAACTATTTACGGTGCTGAAAGACTTGAAACTTTCAGGCATGGATACTTCTGATCGCTTAAAAGTGATCAGAAATCTCCGTGCTCTGCGGGAAGTGGCCGATAAGTACAGTGCGGATATGGACCTTGCAAAAGAACGTCTCAAACCGGACGATTATGACAGTCTGGTAATGAAGATGCTCGAAAGCAATGAGGCTGTAGCAGCCGGTGGTAGCCGTACAGTATCGGATTTGGAGGTTGCGTCATTTAACAAGCAAAATGAACAGTTTAACCGGGATTTGAAAGCAGTTCAAATAGGCACCTACAATAAGGATGAAGGATGCTTTGAAGGCGGTATGAATAGTGAACCGGTAGATGTGAAAATCGAATCTCTCACGGAGCTTGCATTTGACAAGCTCGTTGATGCCAATAAGGATGTGCCGGCAGGCGCATTAGCAGTATTGTTCGATAAAATGGTGAAGTGATGGAATTACAGGATTTGACATTTAATAAAGAAGGTGACCTGTATGTTTGCGAGTTCGAGGCAACAGGACCTTTTAATATTAAGATTACCCGTACAAATGTATCGGGAGCTTATGGAGCATTGAGCGTTCAGCAGTCGTTGACGGGAGAGGATTATGTCCCCATTCCGCTGCCTCCGGCATGGCCTCTTATGGCCAAGCTGGATTTTGAGATACCGAACGTACCTGCCGGCATGCATATCCGGATTGAGAGCGGGGCAGAAGTGACAACCGCTAAAATAGCATATCAATCATGATTGGGCTTAACAAAATAGGGCTTAACCAGGTGCAGCTAAATAGGCTGCGCCTGAATGCTCCATTTCCTACATGTAGGAAAATGGCCGGTGGTGGCGGTTCCAGCGACGGTTTCCCGCAACTTCCGGGTGATGTTACGCGCTGGCATTTTGGCGGCCTGACGAACGAGATGATGGCGGCTATGGACGATCCGAGGATCGAGGATGCGGACCATAAAGGTAGGTTCCTATCCTTCAAGAATTTCGCTTGGAAGGAAGGATCGGGTATTAGTGATATTTACCCCGGCGCACTTGTCTTTGACGGAGTAGACGATTGGGCGGGATGTGACAACTTGCCATTATTGCCTAAAGAAAAAGGATATAGTATTATTGCATTGAGGAATTGGATAACACGATATGATGCAACTCAATATAAAAGACCTTTAATATCAAATCTTGACACAAATGATGAAGGCGCTTTTTTAATTGAATATAGAAAGGATGAAAATGTAAATGACGTTACGGGATCTTATAATAGTTTTACAGATGTATATATTGATGATAATAACCCTATTACATGGCAAACATCAAGTAGTTACAATGGTCAAATAATAAAAAAAGGAACATCTAAATCTACTAATAAGCTGTGTATTTGTAAAACTTATTTTGGCCAATTAAGTAATTATGCCAATGCTGCCATTTGGGAAATAGTCATTCTCGATCATGATGCCACCGAAGAAGAATTGACCAAGATCAAAGACTACTTCGTCAAAACCTATCCTTGGTTATTCTTTGATCAAGCATGGACTGTCACCGGCAAAACCAACGAGGACGAAGATCGTGCTACTATTGCCAACATTACGGGCAATGGTAATAATCTTGTGCTGTCGAATTCTGGGTTTGCAGAAGGGAGTGGGTATGGGTTGTATGCTGAGAATTATGCTGGTGGTAGATGGGTTCAATCTACTGATAGAGCGGATTTAACTTGGACGAGTTATTCTGTAAATATAACTTCAGTTAAAGTTGCGTCTACACAGTTATATTATCAATCCTATCCTGAACAACCTTCTTTTATAGTTCCTTCTTATAAGATAAAAGTTTATGGACTGAAAGATGGTCAAACCCTATCTTATAGACAAGCAACTTCTGAAGGGCAACAATTATATAAAATATCAGAAGATGGAACTTATACATTACCGTCTTTTCCATTTAAAGCAAATGGAGATTGGTATGGATTTACCTTAAATAAGGTACAAGAATCCTGTGACATTACTATAGAGCAAATCCCCGAATACGAAGGATATCTGGTTACTGATGGGGTGGATGATAAGATAACTTCGTCTACATTTGAAATGGGTAATGATTGGACTGTAATAGGAGATTGGGAGCTTATAAATACAGGGAAAAATGACAATGCTGGTATTGTAAAATTTGATAGTATAGTCATTTATAATTATAATCCAATACTTATTAACATAAAAAATGGTAGAAATAATTTGATTCCCGATCAAAATACCGTTAATGCAATTTGTTCTGATGGCAGGATTTATTCAAAAGACTGGAAAGAATCTATTTATAATGAAGAAACGGAATCTACCAGTAAAAATCTCTTAACTATAGGATATTCAGGTAACGCATATACTAAAATTGCTTTCAAAAACTTAGCGATTTATCCTACAGTCCTCTCCAGGGAAGATTGTATCAAAGCATATAACTATTTACAAACTTTAAAAGCAAAATAATATGAAATACGCAATTGTAGACATCGTGTGGTGCAAGTCCCACGGAATAGAAGTCCTACCGGAAATGAGGACAAGTGTAGACCAGAGCAAGGTAATCTTGCATGAGGAATACCTTGCACCCTTCGATGATGAAGATTTTCCTCGCTATAGTTTTAGCGATCCGTCTTTTGTCGAACTACTGAATAGTGAAGAATGGACTTATCCAGAAGGAGAACAACCCGTAATCAATAGGCAGTTCAGCAGATTATTGGCTTTGGACGAACTGGACAAGGAGGCTACCGAAAAGATCAATACATACGGCTTAACGGCATCTGAAGCATTACGAGTTAAGAACCGGCATCCGATATGGAAGGTTGGAATTGATGTTAACAAGGGAGATCGATATCAGGAAGGTGACAAACTATTTGAATGCGACCTAGCTCACCGAACACAAGAAGACTGGCGTCCGGGACAAGGGGCACATTCGCTGTGGCACGAAGTGACGGAAGAACATACCGGTACTATTGACGATCCGATACCCTATAACGAAGGTCACGACCCCTTATTTGCTGGTATGATCCTCGAAAGCGGTAAGTATTACAAGCAGGATAATGTAACCTATAAGTGTACACGGGATAGCGGAATAGCCTTGGTGCAGGACTTATCCGCATTGGTTGGTCACTACGTAGAAGTTGCCCTGTAGAGAAGTTTATTCCGCCTTTTGTGTCGGGCGGCATCTAAATTCGACA
>ERZ773110.1012-NODE-1012-length-24284-cov-4.240125_pt1 | contig 24284 bp, 20 predicted proteins | sample MGYA00580568_ERZ773110 | MGnify/ENA primary metagenome ERZ773110 (study PRJEB29015, sample SAMEA2737870) | human gut metagenome | biome: human gut; feature: human-associated habitat; material: faeces | place: China | collected 2012 ... | reverse complement strand
GCCATTTTGGTTCACGACAGGATATTCCGGCGGCATATTCTACTTCGTGAAGAAGAATGTCGCAGTCTTTGGCTTTTTCTGCCACGATATCAAGTGGGGCTGTATCGCCTGTAATCACAATAGTTTTATCTGGTGTTATAAACTTGTATCCATAACATTCTAAAGTTCCGTGACTTACAGGAAATGCCTCTACTGTTACACGGTCATCTTTATAAATAATTCCAGACTCGATTTCTGTAACTTCCACTCGGTATCCCGATTCATTTGCCTTTTCAAATCCGTTAATTCGGAAATCAATATCAGTCTCATAGGCATTTAAGATATGATCTGTCATATGCTGCATTCCCTTAGGGCCAAATACTTTGAGTGGAACCGGACGCTCTAATACCCACGGGGTAAAAATGAGGTCTGGATATCCGGCAGTGTGGTCTGTATGCAGATGAGTGGAAAAAGCCACGGTAAGGCGGTCCGGGCGAAGGGCATCAATGCCGTTAAAATAAGCTTTGGAAGCCTGACGTACCACGCCGGGGCCAAAATCTACAAGGTAGGCTCTGTCACCAACAACTACAGCAGAAGCAGGTCCGCTGGCATTGGGGCAGGCATTTGGGGTTCCGGTTCCTAAAAGGACAAGTTTTGTTTCCATAATATATATTCTCCTGTGTATTTTACTATATATGAAAGTAAGTCAGTTGTTACGTGCCGCTGGCACTCCCACAACTGCCGCCAGCATTCGTAATCCGGGCTGTCGCCCTGCTTACTCATACCGGCTTGGTTGTCAAATGTCTATGGTTCCTTGCGTGCAAGCACGCAGTCCCCATAGTCGCTTGACAACACTTTCATAGTATATCAAGCAGCATTTTCTTTACTTCGATCATACGGTCGCGCAGATTTGCAGCTTCCTCAAAGTTCAGCTCTGCAGCAGCCTGGCGCATCTTCTTTTCCAGTTCCTTTGCCAGCTTCTTTAATTCCTTTTCGTCCATGGACTCAGGATCTTTGGTATCGGCAGCATGAGGATTTTCCACAGCTTTGGAGATAGCAATCAGATCACGGACCGCTTTTTTGATGGTAGTAGGAGTAATTCCGTGTTCTTCATTGTATTTCTGCTGGATCCTGCGGCGGCGTTCTGTTTCATCAATGGCTTTTGCTTTACCTCCACGGGGATTTCTTGTGAAAAATGCAAACGTATTTCCTCCATTTTTTATAATCTGCCTTGCCATTGCTGCATACCCCTTAGATGATGATGTGTGGTTTCCAATATATAAAACAGTCATATTATTTCTCCTTCGTTACTGTCCACTCCGTTCGCAGTAACTCTCTTTTTTATCTTTTTATATTCTTTATCTTAAAATGATTGACGGAATCTGTCAAACTTCTTATACTCTTTTTAAATAGAATTTTTTGTCGAATTTTGCAAATAATTCCAGACAGGAAAGGGAGTATATAATGAATCAGACCGGCAGACATTCAAAAAAACGTAAAAGAAAAATGGTAAAGAAATCGAGATACTATCGTGAACGTCAATTGCGAATTTTATATATCGGAATTGGTGCAGGCATATTACTACTTATTCTAATCTTAAGTTTTGCAATAAAAGGATGCAGTTCTCGAAAATCAAAAGCGGCTTCTTCCAGTAAAGCAGAAAACATCAGTCAGACAGGATCACTCACTGTCACACCAGAACCAAAGATGGATCCGGTATCGTTAACACTCAGTGTTGTCGGCGACTGTACATTGGGAACTGACGAATACTTCGATTATGATACCAGCCTGAATGCATATTACGAAAATTATGGCGCGGACTATTTTATGGCAAATGTAAAAAGTATTTTTTCTAAGGATGACCTGACAATTGCAAATTTTGAAGGAACTCTTACAGAATCTACGGAACGAGAAGACAAGCAATTTGCCTTTAAGGCACCCGCTTCCTACGCAAATATACTTACAGCAGGCTCTGTAGAAGCTGTTAATACAGCAAATAATCACAGCCATGACTATGGTGAGGAAAGTTTCAATGATACATTGAAGGCTCTGGATACAGCGAATATCCTTCATTTTGGCTATGATGAGACTGCTGTTACAGAAGTAAAGGGTGTCAAAGTAGGGCTGGTAGGAATCTATGAGCTGAATGATCATCTTGGCCGGGAAGAACAGCTGAAACAGAATATTGCCAAAGTAAAACAAGATGGTGCACAGCTGATCGTTGTTATCTTTCACTGGGGAAATGAAAAAGAGGAAGTTCCGGATGAAAACCAGAAAACACTTGGACATCTGGCAATTGATGAGGGGGCAGATCTTGTCTGCGGCCATCATCCACATGTTCTGCAGGGAATCGAAGAATATAAAGGTAAGAATATCGTATACAGCCTTGGAAATTTCTGCTTTGGTGGAAATGCATATCCAAGTGATATGGACACTATAATTTTCCAGCAGACATTCACGATTGATCAGAATGGTGTAAAAGATGACAATGTGACCAATATCATTCCATGTTCCATCTCATCTGATTCTGATTATAATAACTACCAGCCAACTCCTGCTGAGGGCGAAGAAGCTACTCGAATCATGCAAAAGATCCAGAAAAGAAGTTCCTGGATCAAGGACGGTACAGTAAGTGATTCTGAAACAGCTACAGAATCAGATGAAGAATATGATGAAAATTCAGATGCATTTACAGATTCTGATGATACTGAGGATCCAGAAGCCTGATCTCAGGAATTTTGCTTACTGTATTCAGAAGCTCCTGCAGAAATTCCGTAACCAGAGGATGCGCATTTCGCTGGTCATTCATAATTGCATAGCATGTACGATACTCCGGACCGTTTTCAAGAGAAACGATCCGGCAGTTTTCGTTTTCGGCTAATTTATGTCCAAGAGTTGCCGGCATGATTGCCCAAGCATCTTTCAGATCAAGCAGCTGACGCAATAATGCCATATTATCCAGCATAACTTTGACTTCAGGATCATTTCCAAACCAGTAATCATGCCACATAAGAAAAGTATTGCTCCATGGAATATAGATCTCATCGGTGCTGTTTAACTGAGACGGGAGAATCCCATCCTGATAGGAAGCACTTTTGTGGCACACAAATACAAGCTGTTCTTCAAAAAGCGGGATTGTCTGAACCTTTTTGAAGAAATGGGGATTGGTGATCAGGCCAAGATCTGCTTCTTTATTTTCGATAGATTTATAAGAAAGATTTGACTGCATGGTGTTGATATGCAGACTACATTTAGGATGACTCTCCAGAAAATTCTCAATTACCTGTGGCATAAAATAAAAATTAAGGCTGTCTACATTTACAATTCGAAGCTGTGTGGATGGCCGCTCGAACTTAATCTTTCCGGTTTCAATCCACAGCTGTTCCCATTTTCTGGCAATTGGGACAAAACGCTGGCCCGCATCGGTAAGCTCCAGTGTACGGGATCCTTTGCGACGTATGATCAGCTCTGTCCCCAGCTCCTCTTCCAGTGCTGACAGACGATGACTTAATGCCGGCTGTGATACAAAAAGACTTTCTGCTGCTTTGGAAAGAGAAGAACTGGATGCTATGGTAAGAAACGTGTGTATATCCTGATATGTCATGTATTTTCCTCCATATGTAAAAACATAAATATAAACATAATTTATATTATATAGACAAAATATCAATTTTACAATATATATGAGCGAGATTATAATAAAAAATGACAAAATAAGAAAAGGAATGATTTTCATGGATGAAGCAACGCTGGAAAGAAGGCTGCATCTGAATATGACTCTGATTGGTGGGTTTATGGTTGGATATGGTGTTATAAATCGCCATGATATACTTGGATCTGCACAGACTGGAAATATGGTTTCGTTGGCTATGGATGCCGTAGGACATGCAGATGAGGAGTGGTTTTTCCGTATCATAGCGTTGATAATTTATGTTGCATCAGTATCGTTGACTGTGATCCTCTCTCATAAGATCTCAAAGATGAGTCAAAAAAGACTCAGTATTCTGATAGATGGAGCTGTTTTGCTGATCATTGGTTTTTATCCGGCGGAAATGAATCCATTTGTTGCTCTGTTTCCAATCTTTTTTGCTACAGCTTTTCAGTGGTGTTCATTTAAAGGAGCAGATGGTTTTGCAAGCTCCAGTATTTTTTGTAGCAACAATCTTCGTCAGTGCGTAACAGGATTTACAGAATATCTGTGCAGCAAAGATGAACAGTCTCTTCACAGAGGAATTTATTTTGGAAAAGTACTGCTCAGTTTTTATGGGGGCGTTGCCGTTTCCTTCCTGGCAACACAGATCTTGGATCTGAAGGCTTCCTGGATTGGAATTCTTCCAACTGTTTCTGCGTTTCTATTATGTAATGTAGAATATGGAAGGTGTAAAGTAAAAAAAGAGGATATCCTCAAGGCTTCTGCCTGAGAGGATATCCTCTTTTTAAATTAAGACTCAATTATCACGCTTCTGCTATCAGCTGTTATATTATGCTGCATCATCTTCTGCGGTAGTATCTGTGTCTGTTTCAGTATCCGCATTTTCCTCTTCTGCTGGCTGTGAAGCGCTTTCAACCGCTGCTTTTAATACATCTTCAAGCTGAGTAGCCAGCTCATCCGGAACACCTGCTGCCTTGACATTAGCAAGGAAAGTATCCCAGTTTATTTCTGTGAGATATTCGGTCATAGCTTCATCATCTGTTGCATCGTAAGTTTTATCAAGAGATGCAAAATCCGGAATTTCAACACCTTCACCATAGGAACCTGTGATAGACAATGTTGCCAGTGCTGCACCAGATGTTGTCACTGTCAGATCCAATGTAGACGTATCTGCATCCGCATCAGATGTAAGTTTAATAACTGCACCAAATCCAGCCAGCATATCTGTTGCCGAGGTATCTGTATCATCTTCTGTGCTTTCTCCTGCTTCTGAATCGCTGCTGTCTGTTTCTGCTGCAGGGAAGGAAATATTAAAGGTTCCGTTATAATATCCTGCTTTTGCAGGTTTCGTTTCCAGATTTTCTACATTGATATCAACAGTTTCTGTACCGTTTACCGCAAGGATATAATCTCCATTCAGAAGACCATCTGCTGTTTTGCCACTTCCTGTAAACGTGAAAGAGGAATCATCCGCTGCAAGCTCAAGCAGTAATGCAGAATCTTCTCCTTCAGAAGGTGCTTTCCAGGTAAAGACAGGCGTTGTATCAGTACCATCCGTTATACCAAACTGACGACCTACGATCTTACCATCTCCGTTCACCCACACTTTGGAGGAAAATGCTTCATTCTCAGTGGATCCTTCGTCATCTCTGTTCATATCATCCAGTGCATCTGTGATTAAATTCTGGAAATCTTTGTACTGGTTTTCCTCATTTGATGCATCATCTGACCATTGGTCAAAAAGTGCCTTGATCTCTTCATCATCTTTGGCTGTTGTCAGTACTTTTTCGACAATTGTATACGCTGATTTTTCAGAAATAATACCTCCATATGCTGTGCATTCTTCGCTGATGCCATCTACAGATACACTTTCTTCTACAGAAGAACCTTCTTCAAAACTGTCAATTATAATGTTTCCATAACGATCCAGCAATGTAGAAAGTGTTTTGGAATCCGGAAGCACAGAAGTAAGATCTGAAAGTGTCGTCATATAGGTGTTTAGGAACTGTTGCGCTTCTTCTGAATTTTCTTCAGAATCTGAAGAAACAGGAGCTTTCATATAGGAATCTGACAATTCCGGAATCTGAATATATTCCATCATATTTGCAAGATCCATATATACGTTAAAATCACAAAGTTTGTTATCATTCAGAAGAACAGAAGACACGATTGCTTCGACACCATCTTTGATGGAAATATTACTGTCTAGGCTGATGCTCTGTAGCCAGGAAACATCCGTTCCACCCATAAGTGCACCAATCAGAGCACGTCCGGTATCCTCTACTTTAAGTGTCATGTTGCTTTTACTTCCGGCGGCAGATTTCTTGTAATTTTCGAGATAAGTATCCCAAGTTTCCGGAATGCCGTCTGTGAGTTTGTTAAGGGCAGCCTTTTCTGTTTCCTGATAGGAACCTGCTGCAAATGCTGTACTGCTTCCTGAGAGAATTAGGGATGCACATAAGACTGCTGCAGCTGATTTTTTTAAAATCTGTCTGGTTCGATTCATGATAAATCTCCTTCCATTTTGTGATTTATGTAGATATATAAACATATTACCATGATTCTGTCGAATATACAATCATATATCCGCTTTGTTTTCAGAAAAAGCTCCGGAAATTCCTGCTATTTCAGGAATTTCCAGAGCTTTTGTTAAAGACAGTCCACAAGCATCTCAGATGCTTTTTCCAACATTTTGGCGAAACCTTCCGGTTCTGTCAATGCCTTTCCTTTGTCTGCGTCAATACAAGCAAGCAGTGTACGGTAAGCATCATTTTCCGGATATTTTTCACAGATAATCTTGCAAAGTCTGGATGCAGCCTCTGTCAGTCTGATTGAACCATAACATGCAGGTTCTTCCGGAAGTGCTTTTGCACTTGTGATCAGATAGACAAGTAATTCAAATTCTGGATTATTCATGATTCTCCTTCTCTGATTCTGTAATATGATCAAAAAAACATATCTCTTCTAACGGAGGACGTTTGGGGCAACGTGGTTCACCCTGGGGATATCCGATCGACATGAGCATTTCAATACGATATCGTTCAGGGATGTTCAGAATCTTACGTATCGCAGAATCATTATAGGATTTGATTGCACATGTTCCGAGCCCTAATTCAACAGCTTTGAGCATAAGATTTTCAGCAGCCATGGAAGCATCCATCAGACAACCGTATACTTCTGAATTTTTACCACCCTTTCTGGCTGCTTTATGCATATCTGAACAAATCACAAGGATGACCGGAGGCTTGCCTGAAAGTCCAGGACTAAAGAGATCAACTTTTTCTTTGAGCTGCTGATCAGTGATGAACAGAAATCTCCACGCCTGCAGATTGCTGGCTGAAGGCGCCTGCTGAGCCACATCAGCCAAAGTAAGCAGTAAGGATTTTTCTACAGGATCAGGACGAAAAGACCGGATGCTGTGACGGCCCATAATAGCTTCGTTTAATAACATATCTTTATTACCTTTCTGGCAGCATATGGCCGATTATTATAAGTCTGAGCTATATTATTTTTTTCTGAGATATTCGAAATAAGCAAACATACCTTCTGCCATAACCGGGTCAATAACTGGAAGTCCGGTCTCTTTTTCAAGATCTTTGGCAATGCCGATTGTTGCAAGTCCGGTGCAGGCAAGAGCAATTACTTCTGCACCCTGTTCTTTTAATTTCATACCCAGTTTCAGTACACTTGCTTTTCCTTCCGGAGTCATCAGATCCAGTGTGCTGTGTACACCTTCTGGTCTGCCGAGAATCATCTGCTCAGGAATCATTCTCATATATGCCTGAGGTGCATAGTCTGTAATTCCAAGCACACCTATCCTGCTTCCATATTTGAGAGCCAGCGCTACAGTTGTCTCACCGCCGCCGGTAACAGGAATGTCCGGGAGAACTTTACGGATTTCTGCAACACCCGGATCATCTGCACAGCTTACGATGATCATATCTACATCCGTAAAAGAACGTGCTGTTTCAACAATTTTGGGAATAGCAATTTCACCGAGCTCAGGGCTGTGTATTCCTTCATACTGATCCGGAATGCATTTGGTTACTACCTCCAGTTCAGGGAAATATTCCATAATCTGTTTTCCATGTGACTGAAGCACTTCTTCATCTTCGGTTGTAAGTACACGGATCAGACCAACTTTAAACTTTTTATTCATATCAGTTCCTCCTGTCATATTTTTATCTGTTCAGAAATAAATCAGATAAGAAAAACTCCGTTTTCGATAACTTTTGTATCATCCAGATATAAAGTCGGACGCAGGATGATTCCATCCATATGGCATTCTGCTTTGTTTGTTCCGCCAAAAGAAGTGTTGGTACCAAAGGCGATATGAACAGTTCCATATACTTTTTCATCTTCAAGGATGATACCGTTCAGAATTGCAGCTTCATTTGTTCCGATTCCAAGTTCACAGACTGTTCCGTTGATTTCATTTTTCAGGAGAATATCAAGATTTTCGCTCTTCTCTCCTGTTACGGAACGTAGTTTTCCGCCGGAAATCGTCATGTGAAGCGGACTTTCAAGTTTACCAATGCCTACCATGGAACCGTCAATGATCATTTCTCCATCAGAACCGTCTTCGAGCGGTGCAATATAGGCTTCACCTGAAGGAAGGTTTCCGCACTTTCCGGCTTCTCTGTATACACCAGGGCTTGGAACACCATTTCTTCCACTAATATTGATGTTTAACACATAACCGTCTTTTTCAATGCGGGCACGGGATGCTCTGGTCAGCATTTCTGTTACTTTTGCAGTTAATTTTTCAACTTCATTGTAATCAGCAGTCATTGCACCGCGTGAAAACATTTCTTTTGTGATACCAGGCATAGTAGCCACACGAGTACCTGCTTTGGCTGCTTCAATACGGGCATTCGTATGGGTCAGAGACTGTGCAGTCGGAACGATCACGACATCAGCTGCTTTCATAGCTGCTGCAATTGCTTTGGGTGGTTCCTGCCCGCTTACTTCGCGTTCTTTCATTACCATAAGCAGTTTTTCGCAGCCAAGATTTCCAGCTGCTTCATAAATAGCTTCACCAATCTCCTTACGGCTGTCATCTGTGATGATCAGCACTTCTTCTCCTGTTTTCACTGCAAGACAGGAAGTCAAAACATCTTCTGCAATTTTCACTAAATTCTCCATTGTTGATTTCCTCTTTTCATAAAAATAATTTCGGACATTTCGCCGGACTTATGAAGTACCCTGCGAAATGACCGGTGAAATATTGCCTTTATATAAAAGCTGCTAATTCAGATATCTGTAAGTTCAGAAACAACTCTGGCAAGAAGGGTTCGTGGAAGAACAACCTTTTTACCTGTCTTTTCTGCAAACATCTTCTTCATTTCCTGTGTATATCCAATGCAGTCAAGAACGATCAGATCTGCTTCAGAATTCTTAATTTCTTCTGCTGCTTTTTCAAGAGCATCCCATTCACCATATGGTGAAGCGGAAACTGCTTTGACATGATCCACATATTTTTTCCATTTGTTTTCACACTGTTCAGTCTGAAGTGGTGATGGTGTCATACAGATAATATCGGATTTTTTGGTCATTAGCGGAACAAGACGGTTCAGTAGTTCACATGGATATATCATAGGGATTTTTCTGGTAGAAAGTGTTTCAGGGAAACTGCCTGTACAGAACATCATAATAAGACTGCATCCCTCATCTTCCATACGGTTAATTGCGTCTTGAAGTCTTGGCAGAATATGACGCTCTGCAAATGTTACAGAACTTCCGTCTGTTAATCTGGATACCAGAACATAATCATCCTTGCCTGGAGCAAATTCTGCAATCTGTTCTTTTGTGAGACCGTCGAGACCGCCGGCCTGAACAAGTTCCAGTGAATCATCAAAGATATGTAAGATATCTGCGGTCACATCTGTACGTGGTGCCTGTCCAATTGTAATTGCTCCTATTTTCATGTGAAATTCCCCCTTCTTATTCATTTCCGAGAGTCTGAAGATGTTTCATGCTTCCATACAATTTCTGAAGACGTGCATATTCATCTGCATCATAGAAGCTGCACTGCTTTCTTCCATATGCTTTGGCAACTTCCAACATAAATCTTGCAGCCTCTTCAACATCAGCAGCATGTGTTGCTCCTGTAGCACATCCAGGAACCATAGTTTCTGCTGTGATCGCAACACCTACAACCGGTGCATCTGTTGCTGTACATGGCTGCAGGATACTATTCAGATGATGAACATCATTTCCATATGGTGTGATATCCTGTGTTGCAAGAGGGAATACATATGGAAGGCGTCCTGTAGTGATCTGCATCAGATCAAGAAGATCTTCAGAAGTTCTTAATACATATCCTTCTTTTACTGTAGGAGAAATCGCAAATCCTCTTGTATTGATTACACGGTTTCCTTTTGTTGTATCTACAACAAGCAGTGCATCCAGGTCAGGAGAAACTTCTTCTTTATTTACCTGTGCCATTTCAACTGGAGATCCCATGAATGGAACCGGATCATGAGGGGCTGTCGGAGCATGTGGGCAGATATGTGTTGAGATAAATACATCACCGTCAAGATAATCTCCCTTGTTCTGCATATCAAGCAGCTTTGCTGCAAGAGCTACTGCACAGAGAGCACCGTCACCATCTGATACGAATCCGATACGTTCCGGACGTGCACCGATTCCACCAAGTCTTCCAAGAAGACCGATTGTTGGAGCATCTCCACCGTTTGTTTTACCATTTTTGCCAGGAATACGAACTTTAAGCATATCTGTGCTTCCCTTAGGTCCAACCAGTTCATAAACCTCAACGTTGGCATCCGCTTTAATTCCGAGAAGATATTCTTTTACTGCTTCTCCTGTTACGAATGAACTGTCAAGTACTTCGTAAGCATCGATGATCTGTTTCATTAACATGTTATTATTTCCTCCTGATTACTTATCCAAATAACTGATTAAGTCTTTTTTGATTACATCTTCTGTTGCTTTCAGCAATTCCGGCGCATACATGGTCGGCGAAAGTTTCAGATTCTTCTTGTCTGTGGTGATCACGTAGACATCAAGGCCCTCTTCCATCATGGCTGTTGTTACAGGTTCACCTGTTTTTGCGTTGATCGTCATGATAAGGTCAGGGAAAGTAGCAAGTCGTTCACCATCTTTTTCTACAGTTGCGTATTCATTCCAGAAAGTCATATCACAGCCGTCTACGGTTGCATAACCTACATCAAAACCTCCAGTTGTCTCAATTGAGAAATTCTGTACCGGACCTCTGGCAAGTATGCGTCCATTCAGGAAAGTACAGAGACTGTTTACACCCTCTTCTACGGAAGTTTCAAGTCCTTTTAAGAATGCTTTTCCTGTTTCAAGTGCAAAGCTGACACCACCAATGGCACAATTTTGTCTGGCATAGGATACTTTGACCGGATTTCTTGCTACCGCAACCAGACCACCAGCTTCGATAGATGCAAGACGCACCATTTTAGAAGTATGATCGATATTTCCTTCAAAGAAACATTCAATATGATTTCCGGTATCCGGATTGCCGCCGACACATGCCTGAACGGTGGTATAATCAGGAATTTTGTGAAGATTCATACTTCCCATTACTCCTGTCGGATGTGCACGTCCGTTACACGGTGCGTCCACAACCGGAAGTCCTGTAACGGCAGCCTGAAGCCAGCCATTTACAGTAGCTTCTCCACCCTGCTCATTTGTGATGATGCCGCCAATATGAAAATCACAGTTTTTCTGAAGAATTTCAACTGTTTTAGCGATATCCTTTGGTGTCATATACTGATTCGCTGCATTCGGGGCACCGACCAGAGAGGCGGTTAACAGTACATCATCTTCATCCAGATCATCGATTGTGATCAGACGAAGGTCTGTATAATCCACTGCAATCTCTGCATATTTTCTGCCTTTTTTCGGATCACCGCCGCCACCGCCGCCGAGGATTGTACCCCCGGCAAGTGCAGCATCAAGAACATCTTTTGTAAGACGAATTCCTTTAGTTTTCATTTTAATACTCATCTCCTGCAATAAATATATTAAAATACCATTCTTAAAATATTATTTCTTTTTGCCAAGTGATAGTGTAGCTGTAAAGAAACTGTACAGAGCAGCTCCGGCAAGGGAACCAGCACCCAGAATATTGAGTGTCTGCTCGTTTTCTTTGTTCTTCTTAACAAGAATATAACGAATAAGTAAAGCGATCAGGATTGTCAGACCGTTGATAGTGGATCCAACAAGAAGACCAGTTGCAAAAAGGATACCAACCTGTCTGGAACCGCCAAGGAACTGGATAATTGCACCCGGAATAGCCCAGATAAGCAGCCATTTGGCAACATCTCCGCCGGCACCTGCTTCAATCGTAGCTGCAAAAGTAGCATCAACTGGGGCAAAAAGGCCCTGGGAGAAGTACTGTTTTGCCATAATAGCTACGAGTATAAATGCTACTATAAAGCCAATAATCTCGCTGATATACTGCTGTTTTCTTCCTTCAAGCTCAAGTTCCTGATCTTGTCCGCATCCACGAAGGATGTAACCACATTTGAGGTCATATGCCATATCAGAGAAAGCAGGACCTGTTGCGGAAGTATAAGCAACAAGAATTCCAAGTGGAAGTGACGGGAATCCGATCAACATACCTACGATAAGGAAAATAAGTGCTGTTGCAAATCCCGGGAACCATCCTGAATACATTGCAGAAATACCCACAATAAGTTCGGAAGCAATTGCTGCAAAAGCTGAGAAGATCACCCAGATGACCAGCTGAACAACTCCCATTTCTGACCAGATACCTGTGATCACTGCCAGAAGGACTGCTACTACCAGGTATGCAACATATCCACCGCCTAAGGCTTTTTTCATGTTTGCCATACTGGATGTAAATTTACCAGCTGCACTGTCTCCGTCACTCTTCTTGAAAAGCATACGGCCACACTGGATAAGGGATACAAGGCCGGCACCAATCATAATACCGTGAGGCATGTATTTGAACATGTTTGAAGCCATTAAGTCTACACCTTCGCCGAAGATATTTGTAATGACCGGGAAGCTGTGTCCGAAGATATCAATGATAAATCCATTTGTCTTAATGATACCGATTACAATTGATCCTACGCCAAGAGCTGTCATAGCTGCGAAATCGCCGAACCATGATACGCCGAGAAGGTCTGTAGGAATACCGATCATCTTACCACCGACACCAATAACTACACCTACAATAAGAAGAAGGGCTTTCTTTCCTTTTTCTACAACTGCGAGAATAGATTCTGCAGATGCAACTCCAGGAGGCCACGCTCCTTCTGCCGGAAACATTTCGCTGTCAAATGTTTTATAAAGAATTGTTGCATCAATGATGGTTGCAAGAAATACACCAACAAGCATAGGATACATAAGATCCATTCTACCCATGATTACCGGAACACCGATTGGAAGCAGGAAGCAGTTTGCTGCTGAAAATGTTGCTCCTGAGATAGATGTCTGAATCATGTTCTGACAGTGGATACTCTGGTATTTCTTTAAAAATGCGACAGGTAAACGTGAAATAACGATTGCAAATAACGCTCCTACGATAGATGTGTTTGGTGCGACACCGGTACGTACGATCAGTTCAAGTCCGATAATTGCACCGAGTATGCTCATCACGATATTCAAAATAAGAATATGTGGTGCATACGCTTTTGGATGATCAGATGCTTTAATATGCATCTGTGTGTAATCCTTGTTTGTGTTACTAGCCATATTATCTCCTCCATTCGTAAAAAGTTCATGTGCTCATATTCCGGATAACAGCGGGCCAGAATACAAAATCAGCCGATGTAGGAATGCCCACATCGGCTTCACATTCATGATTTAAGATAATATCACTTTACATTGATAAAATCATCGGCTTGAAATCACTTTTTTTTAGCAAAATATTGTGCACGATGCACATTTGTTTTTAATGTGCATACATTTTCATTTTTATAGCAAATTCCAGCTGTTCCATTATTTCTGTATCATCCAGGCTGCAATGCAACACTTCTTCGATCTTGTTGATACGATGTACCATAGTATTTCTATGCAAAAAAAGGGATTCCGCAGCAAGTTTGCGGGAATTATGATTCTGAATGAGTGCTTCAAGTGTCTCGAGCAGCTGCGTATCATGTGCACGGTCATATTCCACTAATGGGCCAAGCTTACACCTGATAAATTGGTGTACTTCCGTGTCTTCAGATATATGCAGCATAATACGATCATATTGAAGTTCATCCAAGAAAATATACTGCCACTGCTGCTTTCGAATCATGCGAATATGAAAACCTTCTTTAAGTTTTTGATAAGTATCCGCCAGTTTAAGATAATCTGACAGAGGGTTGCTGATAATTGCAGAACATGCGCAATTATTAATTTCGACAGTTTTTTGAATCATATCATTTACAATTATATCAAGGAGTGTATCATTTATGGATATTCCCATGAGCGCAAAGCACATTTCTTTGCTACATATTACAGCATTTCGTATATGATTTTTTTCAAGAATTCTGGAAATTGCTTTTGTCTGTTGTTCTTTTTTCATTTCAAGAAGAAAAGAATTTTTCTCAGTTTCCAGAGACAGCGCAATCATACGCACTGGTTCTGATGGCCATTGTAAAGAGGCTGTACGATATTCTGCTTCCTCTGGCTGTGTGATCTTACGGTTGATAAGATCAAAGAATAGTCTGTTATCAAGTTCTGATTTGTTTTCTTTTCCAATCTGATAACGAGTATCCAGTTCAATGCTGCTTCTGGATTCTACGATTGCTGTCATGACAGGAAAAACAAGTTCCACAAAGCCAGCATTATTATCGAGAAAAAATAACGGAAGCTTCAGTTCATCCGCCAGTTGAAGTGCTTCTTTGGGAAAATCCTCAAAAAAACGGGTTTTGATGGCAAGCGCAGATGCATTCACCTCATTCATATCGCGGATCAGGTTCAGCAGAGCTTCTTTGTCATTTCGAATCACATATCCGGTAGTGATCAGGAGCAGGTGTTCCCTGAGCCATGGTTTGATATTAGGCTGTTCCATCATATCAAATACCTCTATCCTGCGCATGAGTCCTTCCTGACCTGCTACCAGGGAAGCAGCACCATTATTCCATATTTTTACAATATCTTTAACACGTAATTTCATTTATATATTCTCACTATTCTCCTGAAGAAACGTTATTTTAAAGTGAAATCAGACCAAAAAGTAATGGAATGATGAACATACAAAATAAAGTTGTTGTTACTACTGCCGTGGAAGCATATTCCTCATCCAGATGATACTGTTCCGCAATCATACTGGAAGTTGTCATGGATGGAGCTGCACTGATCAACATAAGAATCATACTTTCAACATTTGTGAGAAAATGATGGGAAATAAAATAAACAATCAATGGAATCACGAGTAACTTTGTAAACACAAGTACAAGGATAGATCTGTATTTAGAAATATTTGTGAGCTTCATAAATCCAAGACTGCATCCCAGATAAATCAGTCCCCAGCTGTAACAGGTGTTTCCAACAGAATCTATGGTGTTCATGATCATATCAGGAACTGGAATGTGAAAACTGGTCAGACATAATCCAAGTATGATAGAAATGAAAATCGGATTCATGATGATTTTTTTCCACGGGTTTTCTTTCTGTCCTACTCCATTCGTAAATAATGTAAATCCAAGAGTCCAGACCAAAGTAGTATCAATGACCGAACAAATCGGGATATAAACATTACCGCCCTGATTGCCGAACAGAGTCATGATCAGAGGAATCACAAGAAATCCATAATTACCGCCAACAGAACAACCACGGTGTACATTAGATGTTGTTCCGCTTAAGTGGCAGATTCTGCTTCCAAGGATACCTCCTGCTGCCATGATGAAGTACATGAGAATCTGTGCAATGACCATTCTGCCATAACGGGCCATTGTATAAAAGGTAGTCTGATTTTCCCAGATCAGCGAAATTGTCAATGCCGGCAACACAATCTTCAAAAGGAAACCGGAAATAGATGGCATGGCCTCTTTTTTGATCACACCAATGCGTGATGCGGTAAAGCCGATAAGTACAAGTAAAAGAAATCCTGCCATTTTGGGAAGGATTGCTATCATATAATTCATAATAATCTCCTCGAGTCATCCCTTCAGCCCTGTGTCAGGATGTTTCTGTGAACTTTGCGTCTGACAAAATAGAAACAGATTATCTGCATAAGGATTGTCAGAATCCAGGACACAGGATATGAAATGAAAAGGAAAGAAAGGGATCTATTATGAGGAAACAATCCAAAGATCCATACGATTCGTGTTCCAACGGTACCTATGATAGACAAAATCATTGGTACGCCAGAATGTCCCATTCCACGAAGTGCACCGGGAATCAGATCCATGATTCCGCAACAGAAATACGGTACGGTTGTATAGGCAAGAATTTCAATCCCACACTGGATAACGTCCGGATCACTGGTATACAGACGCAACAATTCATTACCAAAAAAATAAGCTCCACATCCCAATGTAAAGGAAAATGTAAAGGATAGGATAATACAGTCAAGAAGCACTTTGTCCATACGTTTTGTTTTCCGTACTCCATAATTCTGACTGGTAAAGCTCATACAGGATTGTGTAACAGAGTTTACAGATACATACAGAAATCCAAAAATATTATTTGCTGCAGTATATCCTGCCATTGCAATCGAACCAAAAGAGTTCACAGAAGATTGCAACAAAGCATTTGACAGGTTGATGACGGTACTCTGAATACCAGCCGGAATGCCCACTTGAAAAATTTGTTTCAGATAAAAGCTTTTTATCGTGAGTTTTGAGAATCTGAGCTGATAGCTTCCTTCTGAACGGTAAAGACATCGTAATACCAGAATACAGGAGATGCACTGAGAAACAATTGTTCCGATAGCAACTCCGGCTACACCCATGTTAAAAACAACGACAAGGAGCATATTCAGACCTGCATTCGCAAGACCAGATATGATCAAAAAGATCAACGGACGTTTCGTATCTCCTACTGCTCTCAGAATAGCTGCACCATAGTTATAAAGCATAAAAAATGGCATTCCCAGAAAATAAATTCGCATATAGAGTGTGGACTGGTCAATAACATTATCCGGAGTACCCATGATTTCCAATGCAAGCCGTGAAAAAAGAAGTCCTACAACTGCCATGATCATACCGCTTACGAATGCCAGGGCAATGGATGTATGTACCGTTTCCGACATTTCTTTGTTTTTTCCCGAAGCATAAAAACGTGCAGCAAGCACATTGGCACCAAGGGATATTCCAATAAATAAGTTCGTAAAAACAGCAATCAGCGCAGTCGTTGAACCAACTGCCGCAAGTGCTTCGCTTCCTGTAAACTGACCGACGACGATGATATCCACTGCATTGAACATTAACTGCAGGATTCCAGAAAGCATCAATGGCAGGGAAAATGAAACCAGTTTGTCCATGATCGTGCCGTTGCACATATCAATTTCATATTTGTTATTTTTCAAAACTACTCCCCCTAAGTTTCTAATACTATCAATTTCCATATGCCATTATACAGGTATGAATTTTCTTTTTCAAGCCATAAGCAGAACAGACCGACAAAAAAAACCCTCACGATACAGTTTCCTGTAAAGTGAGGGTAGGTATTACTCTGTTGGGGCACAAATATTAGGCTATTTTAGTTTGCCTTATAACAACATCAACTTATGCATTCTTCTCAGCGATTGCTGCCTGTGCTGCTGCAAGACGAGCGATCGGTACACGGAATGGTGAGCAGGATACATAGTTAAGACCAATCTTATGGCAGAACTCTACAGAGGACGGATCTCCACCGTGTTCTCCACAGATACCTACATGAAGGTTCGGGTTAACCGGTCTTCCAAGTTCGATTGCCATCTTCATCAGTTTGCCAACGCCAACCTGATCAAGTTTAGCAAATGGATCATTCTCGAAGATCTTAGCATCATAGTATGCGTTCAGGAATTTACCTGCATCATCACGAGAGAAGCCATATGTCATCTGTGTAAGGTCGTTTGTACCGAAGCAGAAGAAGTCAGCTTCTTTAGCGATTTCATCAGCAGTAAGAGCTGCTCTCGGGATCTCGATCATAGTACCAACTTCATACTGAAGGTCGGAACCAGCTGCTTTGATCTCAGCGTCTGCAGTTTCTACTACGAATTTCTTAACATATTTAAGCTCTTTGATATCGCCAACAAGCGGAATCATGATTTCCGGTTTGATTGCCCAATCCGGATGAGCATTTTTAACTTTGATAGCTGCACGGATAACAGCTGTTGTCTGCATCTTAGCAATTTCTGGATAAGTAACTGCAAGACGGCATCCACGATGGCCCATCATCGGGTTGAATTCATGGAGAGAATCAATGATTGTCTTGATTTCTTCAACAGTTTTGCCCTGAGCATCTGCAAGTTTCTTGATGTCAGCTTCTTCTGTAGGAACGAACTCATGAAGCGGCGGATCCAGGAAACGGATAGTAACCGGGTTACCTTCCAGAGCTTCAAACAGTCCTTCGAAGTCTCCCTGCTGATATGGAAGAACTTTTGCAAGAGCTTTTTCTCTTTCTTCAACTGTTGTAGAGCAGATCATTTCACGGAATGCATCGATACGTCCCTCACCGAAGAACATATGCTCTGTACGGCAAAGACCGATACCTTCTGCACCAAGCTCAACTGCTTTCTTAGCGTCAGCCGGTGTATCTGCATTTGTACGAACTTTCATAGTTCTGTATTTGTCAGCCCAAGCCATGATACGGCCGAACTCACCAGCGATTGTAGCGTCTACAGTCGGAATGATTCCGTCGTAGATGTTACCTGTTGTACCATCGATGGAGATGAAGTCTCCTTCGTGGAATTCTTTTCCAGCCAGTGTGAATTTCTTGTTTTCTTCATCCATAGCGATATCACCGCATCCGGATACACAGCACTCACCCATACCACGGGCAACTACTGCAGCGTGAGAAGTCATACCACCACGAACTGTCAGGATACCCTGAGCAGATTTCATACCTGTGATATCTTCTGGAGATGTCTCAAGACGAACCAGAACAACTTTTTCTCCTCTTTCTGCCCATTCAACAGCGTCATCAGCTGTGAATACGATCTTACCGCAAGCAGCTCCTGGAGAAGCTCCAAGACCTTTGCCCATCGGTGTAGCGGCTTTCAGAGCAGCTGCATCGAACTGCGGATGAAGCAGAGTGTCAAGGTTACGTGGATCGATCATTGCTACAGCTTCTTCTTCTGTTCTCATTCCCTCATCTACAAGGTCACAAGCGATCTTCAGAGCAGCCTGAGCAGTTCTCTTACCATTACGTGTCTGCAGCATGTACAGTTTACCATGCTCTACAGTGAACTCCATGTCCTGCATATCTCTGTAGTGATCTTCCAGAGTTTTGCAAACCTGTTTGAACTGTACGAATGCTTCTGGGAATTTCTGTTCCATTTCAGTGATATGCATAGGTGTACGAACACCAGCAACAACGTCTTCACCCTGAGCATTTGTCAGGAATTCACCGAACAGACCATTAGCTCCTGTAGCAGGGTCACGTGTGAAGGCAACACCTGTACCACAGTCATCTCCCATGTTACCGAATGCCATCATCTGTACGTTTACAGCGGTACCCCAGGAATATGGAATATCGTTGTCACGACGATAAACGTTTGCACGCGGGTTGTCCCAAGAACGGAATACGGCTTTGATAGCACCCATTAACTGTTCCTTCGGATCAGTTGGGAAATCAGCACCGATTTTTTCTTTATATTCAGCTTTGAACTGTTCTGCAAGTTCTTTAAGGTCTTCAGCTGTAAGTTCAACGTCCTGTTTAACGCCTCTCTTAGTTTTCATTTCGTCGATCAGCTCTTCGAAATATTTCTTACCAACTTCCATAACTACGTCAGAGTACATCTGGATAAATCTTCTGTAGCAGTCCCAAGCCCAACGTGGATTGCCGGACTTCTTAGCCAGAACCTCTACTACTTCTTCATTCAGACCTAAGTTCAGGATGGTGTCCATCATACCAGGCATGGATGCTCTAGCACCGGAACGAACGGAAACCAGAAGTGGATTTTCCTTATCACCAAACTTCTTGCCGGTGATCTCTTCCATCTTTCCGATATATTCCATGATCTGGCCCATGATCTCGTCATTGATCTTTCTGCCATCTTCATAGTACTGTGTACAAGCTTCTGTTGTAATTGTAAATCCCTGAGGAACCGGTAAACCAAGATTTGTCATCTCAGCCAGGTTTGCACCTTTACCTCCTAAAAGATTTCTCATGTTTGCATTGCCTTCACTGAACAAGTAAACCCACTTTGTTGCCATAAGTCTTTTCCTCCTCTGATATAGCAGTCCGCCAGACCCCTTTCACCTGACGTTTGCCGACTTAGCTTAACTTAGGGCGGAACCAATGACTCCCTTCGTCCGTCCAACGTGTTTATTATATCACAAAGTTTTTTTCAGTAAACCCTTTTGGAGGCAAAACTTTGAAAAAATTTGTTAATTTTACTGTAAAAACCAGTGTAAGCGCTTCCACTTTCTGTCATTTTCACATATCCGTTGTTGGTTCGTATTTGCGAATGTGCATTGTATACAAAAGCATTTATTCGTGCCCCAGACGCTTCTTTGATGTGTCTGGAAAGAAAAAAGTTCCGCCTGCTGACGCAGACGGAACGCTCGTTAATGGTCCAAGAAAAACAAATGCCGCTTTTAGCGGCGCTTGTTTTTCTCTTGGACTCATTATATCTTAAACCGATACCCCACTCCCCAGATAGTCTCAATATACTGAGGCTTTGCTGTATTAAACTCGATCTTCTCTCTTATCTTTTTAATATGCACTGTTACAGTGGCAATATCTCCAATGGATTCCATATCCCAGATTTTGGAGAAAAGCTCTTCTTTTGTAAATACATGGTTGGGATTTTGTGCCAGGAAGGAAAGCAGGTCGAATTCCTTGGTTGTAAAGGTCTTTTCTTCCCCGTTTACCCACACTCTTCTGGCAGTCTTGTCGATCTTAAGACCGCGGATCTCGATGATCTCATTTGCCGGCTGGCCGCTTCCTACCAGGCGCTCATATCTTGCCATATGGGCTTTTACTCTGGCTACCATTTCACTTGGACTGAATGGCTTGGTGATGTAATCGTCAGCTCCCAGTCCCAGTCCGCGGATCTTGTCAATATCTTCTTTCTTTGCGGAAACCATGATAATAGGGGTATTTTTCACCTCACGTACCCGGCGGCAGATCTCAAAACCATCGGTTCCCGGAAGCATCAGATCCAGGATCAGCAGGTCATATTCCTCTTTTAATGCCCGTTCTAAACCGTCTGTACCATTATTTTCTATTTCTACTTCAAAGCCTGACAGCTCCAGATAATCCTTTTCCAGCTCTGCAATGCTTTCCTCATCTTCTACGATCAGTATTTTACTCATTCCTGCACAACCTCCTGATATTTTCTTAAAACAAAGTGCACCTCTGTTCCGATTCCCTCTTTACTGGTAGCCCAGATACGGCCACCGTGATCCTCAATGATCTTTCGCACAATGGACAGACCGATACCGCTTCCGCCCTGGGAAGAATTTCTGGAAGAGTCGGTGCGGTAGAACCGGTCAAAGATATTTGGCAGATCTTTGGCTGCAATTCCTTTTCCATTGTCCTCGATCTCCACCTGGATGAAATCCCCGTCATCCTTGATGCGGATATTGATAATACCTTTTTTCTTGTCCAGATATTTCACAGAATTGCTGATGATATTGTTGATCACACGCTTCATCTGCTCTGCATCGGCAATGACCACTACGTCTTCATCTACGTAGTTAAAATATCCCAGTTCAATACCTCTTGCTTCCATATCCAGTCCCACTTCTTCCACGCAGTCCCTGAAATACTGGGAAACATTGATCTTGGAGAATGTATATGGGATCTTGTTGGTATCGATCTTAGAATAGAATGTCAGCTCATCGATGAGGCGGTCCATGTCATTAGCTTTATTATAAATGGTCCTGATGTATTTATCCAGCTTTTCCGGTGAAGATGCCACTCCGTCCATAATACCTTCCACATAGCCCTTAATAGCTGTGATCGGTGTCTTTAAGTCATGGGAAATATTGCTAATCAGCTCTTTGCTTTCTTTGTCATACTGGACTTTTTCCTCTGCACTTTCTTTTAAGCGCATACGCATTTCTTCAAAGTCCTGGCAAAGATGGCCGATTTCATCATCTGCGTCCACATCCAGGGTAAATTCCAGATTGCCGTCGCGGATCTTCTTGGTAGCTTCCTGAAGCTTGTTTAAGGGGCTTAAAATAGACTGATAAACCCAGAACGTCAGGGTAATTCCGGCGATCAGAAGGATCATAACACCTAAAAAGAGCATTTCCCGGATCATGGATTTTACTTCCGGCAGCAGATCATCTACATTGGAAATAATAAATACGCTTCCTTCTGTCTTATCCGGGAACTGAAAATCCATCTGCTTTACCAGATGCTGGCTCTCGCCGTCTAAGTAGATACCGCCCTCTAAATCTCCCTGAAGGATATCAAATTCCGGCAGCTGCTCACACAGCTGGGTCTTATTTTCCTCGTCTGCATCACCAAAATAAATGATGTCGGTTCCCTTTCGCACTACCAGATAAGCATAATGCTTCTGAAGTTCCGCATTGACCTCATCTAAATGACTGCTGTCTTCATATAATTCAGGCTTTTTATCCAGTTCTTCCCGGATCACCTGCTGTACCCGGCGGGTCAGACGGTTAAATACCTGGGTAGAATTACCATTTAAAAGATCCACCTGTTCCGTCAGACCATACTCTTTTGTAAAGGAACGTGCCTGATGATCATTGATGGCAAAAAAGGACACAAAAATAAGAAGCATGGGAACAATGGTGATGATCATAAATGCAACCGCTAAGCGGGTCTTTAGTTTCATAAGTAAGGACCTCCAATGGACTCATTATATCATACTTCCTCACTATCATTTATAAAATCATTCTAAAATCAGCGAACGCGTCACTGGCGCGTTCTCAATATACATAGCAAAATGCCCGCTTCCCCAAAACAGGAAAACGGGCATTTTTAATTTAAAGTTTAACTTAAATCTCAATTAGAACATAAACTTATCAGCAAAGTAATCCTTTAACTCAGCGATCGGGATACGAACCTGCTCCATGGTGTCTCTGTCACGGACAGTTACTGCATGGTCTTCTTCAGAGTCAAAGTCATAGGTTACGCAGAATGGAGTACCGATCTCATCCTGTCTTCTGTAACGCTTACCGATGTTTCCTCTGTCATCGAATTCGCAGTTGAAGTACTTGCTCAGTTCAGCGTATACCTTTTCTGCTCCTTCGTTTAACTTCTTGGACAGTGGCAGAACGCCTACCTTTACAGGTGCCAGAGCCGGGTGGAAGTGAAGGACAGTTCTTACATCACCTTCTCCGATCTCTTCTTCGTCATATGCTGCACACAGGAATGCTAAGGTTACACGGTCAGCACCCAGTGAAGGCTCGATTACATATGGGATATATTTTTCCTTGCTCTCATCATCAAAGTAAGTCATATCCTGTCCGGATACAGTCTGATGCTGGGTCAGATCATAGTCAGTTCTGTCTGCAATACCCCAAAGCTCGCCCCAGCCAAATGGGAACTGGAATTCCAGGTCAGTAGTAGCCTTGCTGTAGAAGCACAGTTCTTCTGAAGAATGGTCTCTTGCACGCATTTCATCTGGCTTAATGCCTAATTTCTGCAGCCAGTCGATGCAGTACTGTTTCCAGTAAGCAAACCACTCAAGGTCAGTACCTGGTTTGCAGAAGAATTCAAGCTCCATCTGCTCAAACTCTCTGGTACGGAAAGTAAAGTTACCAGGTGTGATCTCGTTACGGAAGGACTTACCGATCTGTCCGATACCGAAGGGAATCTTCTTGCGGGAAGTTCTCTGTACATTTTTGAAGTTAACAAAAATACCCTGTGCGGTCTCGGGTCTTAAATAAACCGTGTTCTTGGCATCCTCGGTAACCCCCTGAAAGGTCTTGAACATCAGGTTGAACTGACGGATGTCGGTGAAGTTGTGCTTGCCGCAGGTGGGGCAGGGAATGTTGTGCTCTTCGATGAAGTCCTTCATTTCCGCCTGAGAGAAGGCGTCCACCGCCTTGGGCAGCTCAAAGCCGGTCTCGGCGCACCAGTCCTCGATCAGCTTGTCAGCCCGGAAACGCTCGTGGCACTCCCGGCAGTCCATCAGAGGATCGGAGAAGCCGCTGAGATGGCCGCTGGCCACCCAGGTCTGGGGGTTCATCAAAATGGCGGCGTCCAGGCCCACGTTGTAGGGATTCTCCTGGACGAACTTCTTCCACCAGGCGTTCTTGATGTTCTTCTTCAGCTCAGCGCCCAGAGGGCCGTAGTCCCAGGTGTTGGCCAGGCCGCCGTAGATCTCAGAGCCGGAGAAGATAAATCCCCGTCCCTTACACAGAGAGACGATTTTTTCCATGGTCTTTTCGCTGTTTTTCATGATGCTTGCTCCTTTTTCTTTGATTTTTTGTTGAGAAGAAGCCGGTAGGGCGGGGGCTTGATCCCTACCCCCTTTGTCTCGCTATGCTCGACATTTCCCCCTGATAGGGGGCATCGGCCCCGCCGTTCTATCGGTCCATATCCTGTGCCGGCGGCGGGGGCAAGCCCCCGCCCT
>ERZ773110.1003-NODE-1003-length-24433-cov-4.168143_pt1 | contig 24433 bp, 20 predicted proteins | sample MGYA00580568_ERZ773110 | MGnify/ENA primary metagenome ERZ773110 (study PRJEB29015, sample SAMEA2737870) | human gut metagenome | biome: human gut; feature: human-associated habitat; material: faeces | place: China | collected 2012 ... | reverse complement strand
CAAAATCAATCGTTCTTAAAATTTTATTGGTTGCAACAACTTTGACCGTGACCTTCTGTCCGAGTTTGAAGGTTCTTCCGGTGGTTTCATTAACCATTTCGTAATGGTTTTCGTCATAAATGTAATACCCGTCCCGCAGCGATGTCACAGAAACCATGCCTTCAATCGTGCTTGGCAGTTCCACATACATGCCCCATGCTGTCATTCCGGAAATCACGCCGTCGAATTCTTCGCCCATGTGTTTTTCCATATATTCAACCATTTTGACTTTATCGGTATCACGTTCTGCATCATCGGCACGCCGTTCCGTTGTGCTGGTATGCTTTGCCACCTCCGGCAGAAGATTCTGATAGTGCTTGAAACGTGTCTGTTTCAGTCCACCGTGCAGATTTTCTTTAATAATCCGGTGAATCTGTAAATCCGGGTATCTGCGGATTGGAGACGTAAAATGACAGTAATATTTTGCTGCAAGCCCGAAGTGTCCGATACATTGTGTTGTGTACTGTGCTCTTTTCATTGAACGCAGTGTCAGACGTGCAATCAGATTTTCCTCGTCTGTTCCGTCAATTTTTTCTAAAAGCTTTTGCAGTTCCTTTGGATGAATTTCATCACCGGTATGAATAGAATATCCAAAATTATTAATAAAAGTGCTTAATTTCTGAATCTTTTCCATATCCGGATTCTCATGGCTTCTGTATAAGAATGGTATTTCCTGCCAGAAATAATCCTCTGCAACCGTTTCATTAGCTATCAGCATAAATTCCTCGATGATTTTGGTCGCAACATTTCTGTCATACGGCTTGACTTCCAAAGGATGACCGTCCTTATCCAAAATAATCTTCGTTTCAGGAAAGTCAAAATCAATCGAACCGCGCTGAAAACGTTTCTTTCTTAAAATTGCCGCAAGTTCTCCCATGCGTTCAAACATCGGAATAAGTTCTTTATATTCTTCAATCACAGAAGCCTCTTTATCGACAAGAATTTTCTTTACATTCGTATAAGTCATACGGCGGTTGACATTGATTAATGTTTCACAAATGCGGTGTCCCACCACATTTCCTTTATTATCAATGTCCATTATACAGCTTAATGCCAGACGGTCACAGCCCTGATTTAAGGAGCAGATTCCATTTGACAATTTGTGAGGAAGCATCGGGATAACACGGTCTACAAGGTATACACTCGTTCCGCGTTTATAGGCTTCCTTATCCAGTATGCTGTTTTCCGTGACATAGTGACTGACATCCGCAATATGCACGCCGAGCTGGTAGCCCTTTTCATTTGCAGTCAGCGTAATAGCATCATCAAGGTCCTTGGCGTCCTCGCCGTCAATCGTAACCGTATCAACATCGCGGAAATCAACACGCCCCGCCTTGTCCTTTTCGTCTACCTCATCGGGAATATTTTTTAAATACTGCATGACCGCATCCGGAAATTCCACCGGTAAATCATAAGCTTTAACAATAGACAATACATCGGTGCCGGGGTCATTGATATGACCGATAATATCAATGACCTGACCTTCCGGGTTCTTGCCGTGACTGCCATAATTGGTAATTTTTACGACAACCTTATGACCATTCATTGCACCCATTGATTTTTCCTGCGGCACAAAAATATCAACCGGAATTTTTCCATTATCTGGTACAACAAATCCGTATGTTCTGTTTTTTTGAAATGTACCGACCAGCTCGGTAAGCTGATGCTCAAGCACACCGATAATTTTCCCCTCACAGCGCTTGTTACCCTGCTTCTTATGGGTAATCGTCACCTTTACTTTATCCATATGGAATGCGCCTCCGGTGTCCGATTCCTGAATAAAAATATCTTCATCCCAGCCGTCTACCGTAACAAAACCGAAACCTCTCCTGGTGCTGGTAAATATACCGACAACCGCCGTATTATCCGGTTTTCCGTATTTTCCTTTCTTTGAAACGCCAATAGTTCCGTCACTGACTAAGCTGTCTAATACCTCCTGAAGTTCTCCTCTTTGTGATTTTGGAATCTGCAAAAGAATCGCAATTTCCTTTGTTTTCATCGGTACATAAAATTCATTTTCCAAAATCAATTCAGCGATTAACTTTTTACGTTTTTCAAGCTGTTCTTTATTCATTCTCCACCGAGCCTTTCCTGATGCGCTTTTATTTACTGATAATTTCTGACGTTAGAGGCATCTACCTTTTCAAACGGAACCCATACGTACTTTTCATTTTCCGCAGCACCGTCCAAATCCTTGATACTGCCGCCCTGTGCCAGAATCTTTCCTGCCTGAATCAGGCGTTCTCCTTGTCCTGTTGCAGACTGGTAAACCGTAAAGTTCATTGTACCGTTGGTAATTGCCGCACAGCCGTCAGCCGTTGCATCAATTCCTAATATTAAAATGTCATTTCTTCCAGCTTTTTTGCATGCGTCCGCAACACCTAATGCCATGGTATCATTGTTGCAGATGACAGCATTACATTTCTGATTCGTCTTTAAAAAGATTGCAAACAGTTCTTCGGCACGGGGCTGGTCCCAGTCTGCATGGTCTTCAAACATATAATGAATCGTTTTTCCGGACGTATTCAGCGTATTTTTAACGGCATCTGTCCTGCCCTTTGTTGCGGAATGGCTGTCCGGCCCTTTAATAATTGCCACATTTAATTCTGAAAGCGACTTTAACTGCTCTAAAACATATTCTGCCTGATACTGTCCCGCATCTGCTTCATTTGAGCCTACATAAATGTATTTTCCGGCTTTTAAGCGGGAAGCATCCGGTGACGTGTTAAAAAATACAATCGGAATATCGCCTGCCAGTGCCTCCAGTTCCAGTGCCGTATCGGCATCAACCATATTACATAAAATAACGTCATATTTTTCGGATACGGCTTTTTTAATATGTTCAACCTGCTTTTCAATGGAACTTTCCGCATCCAGTACGTCTAACTGTACATTATTTTCCGAAGCGGTCTTTTTTGCCTGATTCACAAGCGTGGTACGAAAGGCATCTGCCTGTCCCAGCGATAAAAGCATTTTCACACTGCCGCCCGCGGACGAACCGGATTTTGCAGACTGTGTACAGCCGCCTAAAATCAGACAGCCCGCAAGCATTGTAATACATAAAAACCAACTGATTATCTTTTTCATTTTATCTTACCTCCATACTCAGACTTTTACCGGTATCAGCTTAAATCTGGAACTGCTCTATCTGTGATGAAAGTTGATTTGCCGATACTGCTAAATTTTCAGATGCGGATTCAACCTGTTCGCTGTTTCTTGTAATATTCTTTGCCTGTGTAAGCATGGATTCCGAAGTTGCAAGAATTTCATCGGAACTTGCCGCCTGTTCTTCACAGATAGCGGCAACATTGGTTGCAACCTCATCGACTTCGCCAATCTTGCTTACAACATTTTTCATCAATTCGTTTGTATCCTGTATGTTACTGAAAATTGTATGGAAGGTGTCCACAGCCGCATGAATCAGACCTGCACTGCCGGCGATTTCACAGGCACTGCTTCCTGCCTGGGATACGGCATTTTCTACCAGCTTATTGATTTCGTTAATTAATTCCGTAATATTGGCAACGGAATCGGCACTGTTTTTAGCCAGCGTACCGATTTCGGAAGCAACAACCGCAAAACCTCTGCCCGCTTCTCCGGCTCTCGCCGCTTCAATCGAAGCATTTAAGGACAAGAGATTGGTTTCTTCCGCAATACTGCCAATCAGATTGGTAATGTCAACAATTTCACCGGAAGCGGTGCCGACCTTGTCAACGGCCTCCTGTAAGTTATGAATAGAAAGCTCAATGCCCTCCAGCGCTTTGCTGACTTTTTCCATATCCTGACGGCCTTTTTCGGATACCTCAACCGTTTCACGCATTTTAACATCGACAACATCGCTGTCTTTCTTGGTATCGGCGGCAACTCCGGCAAGCTGTGTTGCGTTTTCCGCAATTTCATTGACAGAAACCGCAAGCTGGTCTACCGTAGAATTCAACTCGCCCATAGAGCGTGACTGGATTTCCGTTGCCGAATTTAACTCTGTCGATACGCTCTTGCTGGACTGCGCCTGTTCGCTTAATATCTGGGAAACCTGTCCAATCTGCGTAATCATCTGTTTCATGGATTCGATAAAATGCTGGACACTGTAGCCCATTACAGCGATTTCATCATTGCCGCGCGGATTGACGGATACCGTGAAATCACCAGATGCCATTTGTGTAATCACATTTGTCATTTCCTTAACAGGCTTTACAACAACATGTGTCATTCTTTCAATCAATACGCAGAGCAGAATAATGCAGATAACGCCGATTACAATCATTCGCGTTCTTAATGCGACCAAATCCGCGAGTACCGTACTCTTAGGAATGTAAGATACCAGAATCCAGTCTGTTCCCTGTACTTCCTGAGAAACGGTCATTTCACCGTCAATCGTTGTAAAATCGTAGTTCTGGTCGTTAATGCGCTGTGCCATGTCCTGATAAAAGCTGCTCTGCCCCGATGCACCGAGTTTTTGCGAAATCAAAGACGAATCGCGGTCGGCTAAAATCGTACCGCTGTTTTTGTCAACCAGAAATGTCTGCGCATCGTCCATTTCAATAAATGAATTGACAATGATAGAAATGCGGTCCAAAGTCATATCTGCGGATATGACACTTATTCTGTCCGAATTGTCTTTTAATATACCCGATGCACTGATGACATTGACACCCTCTGCATTTTTATAAGCTGAACCGATTGTCATATTGACACGGGTCAGACCTTCGGTATACCATGTGCTTTTTGTCGGACTGCTCTCACTCTTTGTAGATTTGGAAGCCTTTAACAAATTGTCGTTACTGTCGGATACATATAATCCGTCCGGATAATTGTCGCTGTAGCCATAATAGCTGTCCAAAATCGTCTGAAGCTGTGCATCGTCTGGATTTAACTGTTCAATCGTTGTCTTTGCCATTTGAAAAGACGAAAGATTCTCATCTAACCACGATTCAATCTTTGATGTCTGGTTTTCAACCGAAGATTCCAACAGATTCTGCGAATAATTTTCAATGATATGTGCGGATGCCAGATACGATACCAGTACCAGCACAACAACAATTGCAATGACTACCGGTGTAATAACACCCAAAAGTTTTGCTTTAATTGATATGTTTCCGCGTTTTTTCATAAAACCAACCCCTTTATATATTTTCACTTCTGCAAAAAATAAAACCTGAATCCTCCATTGTTTTACGGAGAATCCAGGTTTCTTTTTAAAAATTAATATTTAATATAGCTGCCAGAACAAAGAAAGCAACACCTAATATCTTTGTAAATAATACCAGTTTTCCTTCCATTGAACGGCCTTTGTTTCTGCCCCAGTAAGTATCAGCGGCTCCACTGATTGTACCAGACAGACCCTGCTGCTTGCTTTCCTGCATTAAAACAACGATTGATAATGCTATACATACTAATATAAAGATTCCCATTAAAACAATTCGTATAATATCACCAGCCGACATTCCGAACATTTATCACACCTCCTATTGTGTCGAAGCTTACGATTCTATTCATTAAATTATAATCGCATACTATTATCATTATAGCACACCTATACGTGCAACACAATAGAAATTTATGAATTCTTTTTAACAAGCAGGGATTCGCCTGTCATTTCCTTTGGTTTTTCCATACCCATAATTTCAATCAGTGTCGGTACGATATCACAAAGCTTTCCGCCTTCTTTTAATGTATACGCTTCATCGTAGTTTACAAGAATGAACGGAACCGGATTGGTTGTATGTGCCGTAAACGGTTCTCCGGTCTTATAGTCAATTAACTGTTCTGCATTTCCGTGATCAGCGCAGATAAACATAGTTCCGTCAACTTCCTTTAATGCTTCTACAGCCTTGCCTACACAGGTATCTACAGTTTCAATTGCCTTTACAACGGCAGACTCAATACCGGTATGTCCGACCATATCCGGGTTTGCAAAGTTGATGATAATAACATCATACTTATCTGAACGGATAGCAGCTGTTAACTTATCGCAGACTTCCGGTGCACTCATTTCCGGCTGTAAATCATAAGTTGCAACCTTCGGTGACTTTACAAGGATTCTGTCTTCACCCTTGTTTGGTTCTTCTACACCACCGTTGAAGAAGAATGTTACGTGTGCGTATTTTTCTGTCTCGGCAATACGGGCCTGTGTCTTGTTGTTTGCTGCTAAAAATTCACCAAATGTATTGGTAATCTTTTCTTTCTTGAATGCTACATACTTATTGCCGATTGTTACATCGTAATCTGTGAAGCATACATAGTGGACTTTCTTTCTTGCGCCTCTGTCAAAGCCTGTAAATTCATCATCGCAGAAACATCTTGTGATTTCTCTTGCTCTGTCCGGTCTGAAGTTAAAGCAGATAACAGAATCTCCGTCTTTAATCGTTGCTAATGGCTTACCATCCTTCTTTACAACAGTCGGCACAACAAATTCGTCTGTTTTTCCGTCTTCATAAGATGCAGCAATAGCACACTTTGCACATTCTGCCTCATTTCCTTCACCCTTTACAAGTGCATTATAAGCAGCTTCTACTCTGTCCCATCTGTTATCTCTGTCCATTACATAATAACGTCCCATAATAGAAGCAATCTGTCCAACACCTAATTCTTCCATTTTGTCGGATAACTGGCTGATAAATTCTTTTCCTCCGTCCGGTGCTGTATCACGTCCGTCCATAAAGCCGTGAACATAGACATTCTTAATACCGTTTCTCTTTGCCAGTTCCAGCAGGGCATATAAATGTGTAATGTGGCTGTGCACACCGCCGTTTGATAACAGACCGAATAAATGTAAGTCTGAATTGTTCTCCTTGCAGTTTTTAATTGCGCCTAAAAGTTCTTCGTTTTCAAAGAAATCACCATCTTCTATTGCTTTTGTGATTCTTGTCAGTTCCTGATATACAATACGTCCGGCACCCATATTTAAATGTCCTACTTCAGAGTTACCCATCTGTCCGTCCGGAAGTCCGACTGCAAGACCGCTTGCATAGCCTTTTACATAAGGATATTCCTTCATTAATTTATCCATTACCGGTGTATTCGCTGCAGCAATACCATTTCCTTTTGTATTATCATTTAATCCATATCCATCAAGTATCATTAAAACAACTGGTTTTTTACTCATTATATTTCTCCTTTTAACATTTTCCATAATCGGTACAATATACCTAAAGAATCATATCATATTTTGCGCAAAAATAAAAGTGCTAATTATTATAATTATGGCACTTCACATTAAAAAACTGCTGCAAAAAGAACTCCATCAGAAACCGTTCCTTTTGCAGCAGTTATGTATTTTTATTGATAATTTACAATTTTTGAAAATTCAGGTTTTAAACTGGCACCGCCGACAAGACCACCGTCAATATCCGGTTCAGAAAACAGCTGCAATGCGTTGCCTGCATTCACACTGCCGCCATATAAAATACGGATAGCATCCGCAATCTGTGTACCATAAATATCGCGGATAATTCCACGGATAGAACAACATACCTCCTGTGCCTGCTGTGTAGTTGCCACTCGCCCCGTTCCAATTGCCCAGATTGGTTCATAAGCAATGATACAACGCTGGGCATTTTCCGGTGATACATACTTTAATGCACTTACAATCTGTTTTTTAATCAATGTAAGTGTAATACCTGCTTCTCTTTCTTCTAATGTTTCACCACAGCAGATAATCGGAATAATATCATGTTCAATGGCTTTCCTGATTTTTCGGTTTACCATTTCATTGTCTTCTTTAAAATACTGTCTTCTTTCCGAATGGCCGATAATCACATAGGATACACCGGCATCAACCAGCATCTGTGGAGAAACCTCACCTGTATAGGCTCCCTTTTCTTCATAATACATATTTTCAGCTCCCACGCTGATTTTTGTACCTTTGCAGGCTTCTACAACCGGAACGATATCAATAGATGGAACGCAAAAGATAACGTCCACATCTGAATTCTCCATATTGGGCTTAAGTTCCTTAACAAGAGCCACTGCCTCACTCGGTGTCATGTTCATTTTCCAGTTACCTGCTACAACTTTCCTGCGCATAAAATAATCCTCCTCAAACTGTATTATTTTTGTCATACATATTTGGTTATTCCGTCGCTTTCTTTTAAGTAAATTATAACACATCTTTCTAAATAATACTAGAATTTATAAAAATTTATATCCAATTATTTCAATAAATACAATTTATAAAATTTATGCGGATTTTTTTACAAAATAAAGAAACAGTCATACGCAATATTTCAGATAAAACCACTGAATGTATGACTGTTTTCCTATATTTTTATTATGTCAGTAATATTTCATCAAATGTTACTTATTACTTATCATTAGCTGCAACAACACCCGGAAGTTCTTTTCCTTCAAGGAACTCTAAAGATGCACCGCCACCGGTTGAAATGTGAGTCATCTTATCACCAAAACCAAGATTGTTAACAGCTGCAGCTGAGTCACCGCCACCGATGATTGTTGTAGCATCCTTTAATGATGCCAGTTCTTCTGCAACAGCGATTGTACCCTTTGCAAAGTTTTCAAATTCAAATACACCCATTGGGCCGTTCCATACAACAGTCTTTGCATCTGCTAAAGCTTCCTTGTAAAGTTCACAGGTCTTTGGTCCGATATCCATGCCCATGTCATCATCAGCCTGGCAGCCCGCATCTACTACATGAAATGGTGTATCATTTTTGAATTCCTTTGTCACAACAGTGTCAATCGGAATCAACATTTTAACGCCCTTCTTTTCAGCCTTTTCCATCATTTCTTTAGCATAATCAAGATAATCATCTTCTACGAGTGACTGTCCTACATTGCCGCCCTTTGCTTTCTGGAATGTATAAGACATACCACCACCGATGATTAATGTATCTACCTTATCAAGCAGATTGTTGATAACAGAAATCTTTGAAGATACTTTCGAACCACCAAGGATTGCTACGAAAGGTCTTACCGGATTGTTGACTGCATTGCCGAGGAAATCGATTTCCTTCTGCATTAAATAGCCGACAACAGCTGTATCTACAAACTGTGTAACACCAACATTTGAGCAGTGAGCTCTGTGTGCTGTACCGAAAGCATCGTTTACGAATACATCACAGATAGAAGCTAAATCCTTAGAGAATGCTTCACCATTCTTTGTTTCTTCTGCTCTGAATCTGGTGTTTTCAAGTAAAATAACGTCACCGTCATTCATAGCTGCAACAGCAGCCTTTGCATTTTCACCTACAACAGTATCATCTGCTGCAAACTTCACTTCCTGTCCTAACAGTGCAGAAAGTCTTTCAGCAACCGGTTCAAGAGAAAATGCTGCATCCGGTCCCTTCGGCTTTCCTAAATGAGAGCAAAGGATAACCTTACCACCGTCTGAGATTAACTTCTTGATTGTAGGAAGTGCTGCAACCAGTCTTGTTTCATCTGTAATCTTCTTTCCGTCTAACGGCACGTTAAAATCACATCTGCATAATACTCTCTTGCCTTTTACGTTAATATCATCAACTGACTTCTTATTAAGCATAATGAATCCTCCTTGTTTTGCGAAGCAAAATGCGACTGCCCTATGCAGGAGCAGAGGATTTTGCCTCCTTGTTTTTGCGGGACAGTGCCACGCGATAGTAAAATACCGGAGAAAGAAGACTATAGCTTCATTCCCCGGCTTTCATTCCGGCACAAAGCCGAATTTATATTAGTTTAATTCAGCAAAATACTTGATTGTTCTTACCATCTGGCTTGTGTATGAATTTTCGTTATCATACCAAGAAACAACCTGAACCTGGCAGCCGCCGTTTGGAAGGTCATTTACCATTGTCTGAGTAGCATCAAATAATGAACCAAATCTCATACCAACGATATCGCTTGAAACGATAAGTTCTTCGTTGTAACCGAAGCTTTCTGTTGCAGCAGCCTTCATAGCAGCATTAACTTCATCAACAGTAACCTTCTTAGATACTACAGCGTTAAGAATTGTTGTAGAACCTGTAGGAGTAGGAACTCTCTGAGCAGCTCCGATAAGCTTTCCGTTTAACTCAGGGATAACAAGACCGATGGCCTTAGCAGCACCTGTTGAGTTAGGTACGATGTTGCAGGCACCTGCTCTTGATCTTCTTAAATCACCCTTTCTCTGTGGTCCGTCAAGGATCATCTGATCACCTGTGTAAGCGTGAATTGTGCACATGATACCTGATTCGATTGAAGCACAGTCATTAAGAGCCTTAGCCATAGGAGCTAAGCAGTTTGTTGTACAAGAAGCTGCTGAGATAATCTTATCATCTGCTGTTAATGTTTCATGGTTTACATTATAAACGATTGTCTTTAAATCATTACCGGCCGGAGCTGAGATAACAACCTTCTTAGCACCTGCATTGATATGAGCCTGAGCCTTTTCCTTAGATGTGTAGAAACCTGAGCATTCAAGAACTACATCTACATCAAGAGCTCCCCATGGGCAGTTGTTAGCATCTGGCTCTTTGTAAATCTTAATTGTCTTACCCTTTACTGTGATTGTACCAGCTTCGTCATCAGCTGTTACCTGGTTTTCTTCGCCGAAACCAACGTATCTTCCCTGTGATGAATCATACTTTAAAAGATGAGCTAACATCTTTGGGCTTGTTAAATCGTTAATAGCTACTACTTCGTATCCTTCTGCACCGAACATCTGTCTGAATGCAAGTCTACCGATACGTCCAAAACCATTAATCGCAACTTTTACTGACATAAAATCATTCCTCCTAAAATAGAATTTTTATTGAGTTTGTTAATAAATAATCAACTATGGTGTATTTTACCGAATTCATTCCAAAATATCAAGTATTAATTCCCTTTTTTTACAAATTACCGTCCATTTTCTATTATTTGTCCAAAAAAAACGGTAAATTTAAAAATTATTTAGCGGTATTTTCTTCTTGTATACAATCGACAATATTATTGGCGTGATCTGACATTCTTTCAAGATTAGAAAGAATATCTAAGAACACAACACCGTTTGACGGAATACAAAGCCCCGCGGACAAACGTTCGATATGTTTGTTGCGCAGTTCTTCTTCCAAATCATCGACCTCGTCTTCAATTCTCAGGACATTCTGAATTGCCTGACGGCTTCCGGTTCCTCTCGCCTTAACAGCTTCTTCAAAACAATGCACAACTTTATCCCACAGCTGATTAAGTTCCTGTGTTCCTTTTTCGGAAAAAATTATCTGATGTTCAATCTTATATTTTGCCAGCTCCGCAATATTTTCCGCATGGTCGGATACTCTTTCAATATCAATAATCGCATGGAACAGATTTTTAACCAGCAGATGCTGTTCCTGTGTGATTGATAAATTGTTGACCTTAATTAAAAAGTCTGTCAGATACTTTTCATATAAATCGACTTTATGTTCGATTTCATAGACCTTATCTACCATCGTCTGGTCATTTTTCTGTGTTGCCTCTGCCGCATATTTAATATTATCTAATGCCAGATTACCCATGGCAATCACTTCATTTTTAGCCGTTTCTACTGCAACGGACGGCTGACCTAACAGACGGGAATCAAAATGTCTTGCAATTTCTGCTGCAACGGCATCTTTGGCTTCCAGTTCCGCAAAATCGTCCTGCTTTTCGTTTTCACGCACAATCAGACCGGAAATTTTTACAAGCAGATTGGCAAACGGGAACATTACCAGTGTACATGTAATATTAAAGAATGTATGGAATACGGAAATTTCCACGCTTGTAATATTATGTGCCGCAAGTGCCGGATAAATACTGAACAAAATAAATCCGACGGTACCGAATAAAAGTGCCCCTGCAATATTAAATAAAATATGCATACAGGCTGCACGTTTTGCCGTTCTCGTTGTTCCGGCACTTGAAATCAGTGCAGTCACACAGGAACCGATATTCTGTCCCAGTGTAATATAAATCGCCGCATTGGTTGTTACCACTCCGTTTAAAGCCAGTGTCTGTAAAATCCCGACAGAGGCGGAGGAACTTTGTAAAACCGCGGTTACAATAATACCAATTAAAATACCTAAAAACGGATTGCTTCCCACAATCTGGAATGCCTGTGAGAAAATAGGCGCATCTGTATACGGTGCAATCGAAGAAGACATAAATGTCAGACCTTCAAACAGCAGGCCGATTCCGACGATAATCTCTCCTGCATTTTTTACTTTATCCTTTTTTGAAAATAAAATAACAAATGCACCGATACCGATTAAAAACGGGGCATAAAATGACGGATTCATTACCTTTGCCGCATCCCCAAGCTGTCCTAAAGATACAATCCATGCGGTAATGGTCGTACCGATATTGGCACCCATAATAACACCAACTGCCTGAACCAGTGTCATCAGTCCCGCATTAACAAAACCAACAACCATAACCGTTGTTGCACCGCTGCTTTGAATAATCGCTGTGATAACGGCACCTACGATGATTGCCAACAACCGGTTACTTGTAAGATAGCCCAATAATTTTTTCATCTTACCGCCGGCGGAACGCTGCATACCGTCTGCCATCGTGTTCATACCGTAGAGGAACATTCCGATTCCTCCTGCAAATTCAAACAAACTGCTGATATACTCGATATTCACTTCTACTCCTGTCTGCACATTTTCTTTCGTAATGTAAAAAGTACGTGCTTTTTGTGTAAAATTTTTTTAACAATTCCTTTACATCATAACAATTGTCTGCTTAATTTTCAAGTTGAAATCTTACACTATTCTTCAAATTTATTTTATGATATACTAAAAGGACTATGATAAATGCCGTTATACGGCGGATTGGAGATATGATGCAAGGCTTTGAAAATTTATCGGACTGCCACTTACACTGCCATTTTTCTTCGGATTCTGAAGCTTCACCGGAATCTATGATAGATAACGCAGTCAGACTGGGGCTGTCTCACATCTGTTTTACAGACCACAATGATTATGATTACCCGAAAGAAGATGGAAAAACCGTCTTTTTGTTGGATTTAGATGCTTATTTAGAAAAAATATCTGTATTAAAGAAAATTTATAAAGATAAAATTGATGTCCGGATCGGTGTGGAACAGGGTCTGCAGCCGCATCTTTGTGAACAAATTAACAATTATGACCCTGCACACCGGCTGGATTTTATCATTGGATCAACACATTTAGTGGACGGAAGTGACCCTTATTATCCATCTTTTTGGGAACATCACTCACCAAAGGAAAGTATCTGTACTTATTTTGAAAATATTTACAAAAGTATCTGCTGCTGCGATAATTTTGACGTTTACGGACATTTAGACTACGTTGTCCGCTATGCACCTAAGAAAGATGCAGACTACCAGCCTGCGGATTACACGGACTTGCTGGATATGATTTTAAAAAAACTGATTGAAAACGGAAAAGGCATTGAAATCAATACAGCAGGACTTCGTTATGGTTTAAAAGAGGCAAATCCATGCTGTTTTATTTTGAAACGTTACCGCGAACTGGGCGGCGAAATCCTCACAACCGGATCCGACGCCCATAAGCCGCAGGATATGGCATTTGCTTTTGATATTATTGTGGATTTACTCAAAGACTGCGGTTTTTCTTATTACACGCTTTTCCATCAGCGAAAGCCTGAATTTATCCGCCTTTAAAATATTTTCACAAAAAGTTCTGGTAATCCTCGGACTGTTCCCGCAATTGGGCAATATCATTTTTCAGGCAATTCACAACATAATCAATTTCCTGGCGGGTGATTTCTTCATTAATGGTAAAACGGACTGTTGCGAAACTTAATTCATCCGGCAGTCCGATGGATTTTAATACGTGTGAAGGCATACCGGAGCCTGTAGAACAGGCAGAACCCGCCGATGCACAAATTCCCTGCTTATCCAGCATTACAATCAGCGTCCCGCCATCAACAAACTGAAAGCTGAAATTCATGTTTCCCGGAAGCCGCTTTCTGCTGTCCCCGTTTAAACGTGAAAAAGGAATCTCTGTAAGAACTCTGTGAATCATATAATCCCGCATCCGCATTTCATATTGTGTCCGCACCGGTTTATTTGCCATGGCAGTCTGCGCCGCCTTTGCAAAACCGATAATCCCTGCCGTATTTTCCGTGCCTGAGCGCATCCCACGCTCCTGTCCGCCGCCGTGGATAAACGGTGTCTTTACACAGCCCTCGCGGATATATAAAAATCCAATTCCCTTCGGTCCGTTTAATTTGTGTGCACTGGTACTGAGCATATCAATCTGCATGGCATTGACATCAATATCCATATTCGTATATGCCTGCACTGCATCCGTATGAAACAAAATACGGTGTCTGCGTGCAAATGCACCAATTTGCGCAACCGGCTGAATTGTGCCAATCTCATTATTGGCTGCCATTACTGAAATTAAGAATGTATCCGGACGGACTGCCCGCTGAATATCCGTAAGACGGACAATCCCATTTTCAGCCGGACGGATATAAGTCACATAAAACCCTTCCTTTTCAACTGCTTCACAGCTTTTTAAAATTGCATGATGTTCCATTGCTGTTGTAATAATGTGTCCCCTGCGGTGTTCCTCGGCTGCAATTTTGACTGCCCAGTTGTCCGATTCTGTTCCACCTGATGTAATATAGATTTCTTGCGGCTTTGCCTGAATGGTCTTGGCAAGAAATGCCTCTGCGTTATTTATATCGTTTTTTACATCTGCTGAAAATGTATAAGCACCGGATGGATTGGCATACCGTTTTCCCATATAAGGCAGCATCGCATTGATAACTTCCGGGTGCAGCCGGGTTGTTGCGGCATTGTCCATATAAATCATACTGCCATCCCCTTTTTTCATTTCTTATTAATAATATATTCAATGCATGCATATATTGATAATAATTGTTTGACATTCCGGTTGGTTACAACGATGAACTTTTCATTTAATAAAAATTCTGTATTAAAAGGAACTGTAATTTTGACACTGGCTGGTATTATCAGCCGGATTGCGGGATTTTTTTACCGTATTTTTTTAACCCGCCAGATTGGTGCTGATGGTATAGGAATGTTCCAGCTTGTCACACCGGTGCTTGGCATTGCATTTGCGCTATGCTCTGCCGGTATTCAGACTGCCATTTCACGATTTTGTGCTGCAAAAAAATTTCAAAGCACATGGCTTTTTGCCGGTTTAGCCGTTGCACTTCCGCTATCTGTTCTTTTTACATTTTTCACCTATGCTTACGCAGATTTTATTGCTGTACGGATTTTTCTAAACAAAGACTGCTCCCGTTTTATCCGGATTCTTGCAATTGCTGTTCCATTTTGTACTTTTCACAACTGCGTAAACGGCTATTATCTCGGAAAAAAGCAGGCTGGACTCCCTGCATTTTCCCAGCTGTTTGAACAATTTGCACGGATTGGTGCCGTTTATTTGTACACTGTATACTGTACACAAAACGAACGTCCTGTTTCTGTTTTATGCGCCGTTTACGGTAATCTTGCCGGTGAAGCAGCTTCCTGTCTGATTTGTATCCTTGCTCTGCTGATTGATAAAACCGTAACATTCCGGTTTCATTCTTTACCTGAATGTATCAAAAAAACCGTGGTGTTTTCTATTCCGCTGACTGCCAACCGTCTTTTAATGCATCTGTTGCAAAGTGGAGAATCTATTCTGATTCCGGCACAGCTTGTGCTTTTTGGCAATACGCAGAATGAGGCTTTAAGTATTTATGGTATTCTTATGGGGATGTCCCTTCCGCTTATTTTGTTCCCGTCTGCCATAACCAATTCCATGGCTGTCATGCTTCTGCCGGAAGTTTCCGGTGCGCAGGCAGACGGTGACAATGCACGGATTGTACATACTTTGAACCGCTCCCTGCAAATCTGTATGGCAATGGGATTTTTAAGCACCGCACTTTTCTTATTTTATGGTGCTAAAATGGGGGCTATTTTATTTAAAGAACCGCTTGTTGAAAATTTTGTCATGATTCTTGCATGGCTGTGTCCTTTTTACTATCTGACAACAACACTTGGCAGTATTTTAAACGGTCTTGGCTGTACTACCCTGACCTGTGTCCAGACCATTGCCGGAATTCTTGTGCGCATTGCTTTTCTTGTTCTGCTCGTTCCCAAAACCGGTATCCGCGGATATCTGATTGGCACGCTGGTTTCACAGATTTTGGTCTGCATTGCACATTTTCTATATTTAAACCATCTGTTTCATATCGGTTTTCCGGTCTGGAAATACATCCTGCAGCCGCTTTTATATACAGCCGTTTCAATTTTATTTTCACAGATGTTCTGCCGTTTATTGCTGTTTTTAGGAACGGACTCACTGTTTTTCCGGCTTTTTACCGGTGCCTGCTGTGCCGTCTTTATTTTTGCGGTATTAATAAAATCTTCATTTCTGACAGCAGAACGCACCCGGCTGTGAGCTGCCCCAAGTAGTTTTAAATCTTTTAATTCCGGCATTATTTCATACAATTACTGCGGCAGTACGGCATCCAGCAGCGCGGGTGCCGTATCCCACTCACCCCTGCGTGTTTCATACTGCTCATGCAGCCAGTTAATTGCTTCTTTGCGGCCTTCAACACTGCTTTCAAAATACTGTGTTGTCTTTTTTTCATCCGGAACTGCTGTCGAAGCATACGGTCCTAACCAGACCTGTACCATCAATTTAAAATCCGGTTTTTCTCCGGTATTTTTTATCAGATAACGCATACCGTGATGTTCACCTGTATATACTCCGCCATACTTAAAAAAATTGTATGGCATAATTTCTTTTTCATCCATCATTTTAACCTTTTCTCCTTTTCGCCCTATCGTCCGGAAGTCTAGAAAAGAACTTTGTGTTAGCACAGCTCTTTGTTACTTTTTGTACGGCATATTTCGCCGTGCCAGAGCAGAAAGACTTCGGCTCATTGCTTACGCACATTATAACATGATTTTATATGTTTTTTTATATAATTTTATGCTGTTTAAAGATTTACACAGAACGTTTGTTTTGATATACTGTTAAAAATAAGGAGGTTTTTCATGAGCGATTTTCCATCACACATTATTTATCATATTGATGTAAACAGCGCATTTCTTTCATGGACTGCTGTAAAGCGGCTTCGTGACAATCCGGAAGCGTTAGATATCCGGACGATTCCGGCTGTTATCGGCGGAGATGAAAAGAAACGGCATGGCATTGTTCTTGCAAAGTCTGTTCCCGCTAAAGCCTATGGCATCCAGACAGGAGAGCCTCTTGTACAGACCCGGAAAAAATGTCCTGATATTTTAATTGTTCCGCCTGATTTTGCAACATATGTATCCATGTCCGAACAGCTTATGAATTTTTTGAAACAGACTGCACCTGTTGTTGAACAATATAGCATTGATGAAGCATTTTGTGATATGACAGGTACCGGTCTGTTGTACGGCGATCCGGTTGCTTTTGCACACCAGCTTAAAGACGATATTTTAAACCGCTTTGGCTTTACAGTTAATATCGGTATTTCAACAAATAAACTGCTTGCTAAAATGGCATCTGATTTTAAGAAACCAAATCTTGTGCATACACTTTTTCCTGAAGAAATCCCCAAAAAAATGTGGCCGCTCCCTGTGGGAGAACTGTTTTTTGTCGGACCTTCAATGTGCAAAAAGCTGGAAGCCCTGGGGATTCATACGATTGGTGATGTTGCCGCCAGCAATCCGCAGCTGCTTGTGAGCCATTTTAAAAAGCACGGAGAACTGATCTGGAATTATGCAAATGGATTTGATATTGAACTGCCGGTAAACCACAAAGCTGCCAATAAAAGCTTTGGCAATTCTGTTACACTGCATTTTGATGTTACAGATGCTGAAAATGCAAAGACCATTCTTCTTTCCCTCAGCGAAACAGTCGGTGCACGAATCCGCGCAGAACACGCTTATATTGGTGTGGTGTCTGTCACAATTGTTGATAATGAATTTCGCCACCTATCCCGTCAATGTACGCTTTCTACACCAACAGATATAACAGAAATCATCTATGAAAATGCCTGCCGGCTGTTTGATCTGACATGGAATCATGTCCCAATCCGTCTGCTCGGTGTTTCCACGGCACATGCGACAGACACTGCTTTTCATCAAATGAACCTTTTTGATGAAGATAAAAATGAACGGTTTGCGATGTTGAATAAAGCGGTTGATTCCATTCGGAATAAATATGGTGAAGACAGTATTAAACGGGCACGTTTTTTAGATAATGGCTGCACCCATATGTCCGGAGGCTTAAACCGCGAAAAACGCAGTCACAAAAAGAACTCTTAATTTTTTGGAGATTCAGCCGATATACATAAAAGTATAATGGTACAATGCTTATACAAAAATACACCAAACAAAATACGATTAAAATAAATGTCAGTCTGACAGAATGGAGTGTTTATAACAATTAATGCTTCGGCAATTTTAAATAATTTGACAGCAAACAATTCTTATGCTTTTTCATCGACAAAAAGAATTGTAAAGTACAACAGCGATGCAGATGAAACCCGTCAGAGTGCTTCTTCACTCAAGCATAAATTACGTTCTTTAAAAGATATTGATACATCGGACGGACCAACTGCACGTACACAGAATAAAATCAAAAGTTTTGTAAATACCTATAATGATTTAATGTCTTCCGCATCCGGTATAACCGGTTCCAAGAAACTCACAAAGTACATGGATAAAATGGACAGCCTGTTTTCCGAATATGAAGATTCATTAAAAAGTCTTGGTATTACACGGACTTCAACGAATAAATTAAAATTCGATACTACCAATTTTTCAGATGTAACAAGCGCAAAACTGGATGCTGTTTTTGGTGAAGATGAGCATTTTGTAAATGACAGCATTAAATATGCCAAAGCTATTTCTTCTGCTGCGCAGCAGGCTTTAAATACACCAGAGAATGTACTTGGAACAACCACTATTTCTGTATCTGCCGGTAATACAGCCCTGGCTCAGTCTGATCAGCTTTTAGCAGCTGCCACAAAAAATCTGTATTTAACAGACTATGCATCCGTGCAAGCGCAAACCTTAGTTACCTATTTAAAAAATTATACAGAACAGTATAACAATACATTGCAAAACCATACTTCCGCTGATTTAAATTCAACAGAAAACGGTTATCTGAATGCCATGAAAAATGCAACACAAAATGTAAAGAACCAGCTTCTGCCTGTCGGCATTACAGTCACCGATGACGGTACACTTTCTTTTGACGAAACAGCCGTTTCTTCGGATAATATCGAAAATGTAAAAAATCTGTTTGGTTCTTCATCTTCTTATGGAACAATTATAAAAGGATATGCCGAAAAACTTTTTTCAAGTCTTGTGCAGGCAGATTCATCTGATTTAAATATTGATTACTACGCATAAAAAGAAGTGGGTAAACATTTTATGCTTACCCACTTCTTTTAACTATCACTATCTTAATTTTTCCAAAAACATCAGCAGGAAACTGATAAACAGCAATATGCAAGATATCCAGATAACATGAATCCCATAACAGACAGATAAAATACCACCAATGCCCGCACCAATGGCAAAGAAAAAGATAATTCCAAAATAATAAAAGGTCTGCCGCAGATGTTCAGCTTTTTTATCTCTTAAATACAAAGACAATGCAGCTGTTCCGCTTCTTAAATTTCCGATACACATTGTGCTTGCATAAGAATAGCCACCCACTTTGCGGAATGTCTGCACCTGCATTGCACAGGCAAACGATACCATTACGGTTGCTATCATATTATAAGCATTTGGAATAAATCCTACAATCGCGAGTATCCCTATTTCGACCAACAAAATTCCCTGCCGCCAGTGCATTTTTTTAGCATACTTGAAGCGGTTCTGTACATTTTCTGCAACAAAGACCCCAAATACAAATGCCAGTAAAGGGAACAAATACCGCAGCCCAACCTGCCATTCCCGGTTCATAAAATGCTGGCTCATCAGGACAACATTTCCCGTCTGGGCATTTGAAAAAACCTCATCTCTTGTATTGTATGTATACGCATCCTGAAAGCCTCCGGACAATGCCAGAAATACACTGTTTACAAATGCTTCAGACATCTGTTTTTCTGACAGCAGATGTTTTATCCAAGTCTGTTTATGACTGCTCAATGCACGCACCTCCAAAGTCTGATTAAGCAATTTCTAATTTATCTTTAATCTTCCGGATATCATTTTCCATTATATTCGTCCGGACAAGAAGGAGTTCCTTTTCGTTTTCTACCTTCAATGCTTCATCCAGTTTTCTGCACAAATCGGCATGTCCCTCTGCAATAATTCTGATATTGCGGTTTGTTTCATTCTCAAGGGTCATTTCAATACCGGATACACGGCCTCTTAAATCCTGTATGTCCGTTTTCATGCCTTGCATATCAGTCTTCATTCCCCGCATATCAGTCTTCATTCCCCGCATATCAGTCTTCATACCTTGCATATCAGTCTTCATACCCTGCATATCAGTCTTCATTTCTTTCATATCCGATTTCATGTTCTGCATGTCGGTATTCATATTCTGCATGTCAGTCTTCATTTCCTGCATGTCAGTCTTCATTTCCTGCATATCGTTTTTCATATTCTGCATATCAGAATAAATTGCCTGTAACATTTCGTTTTCTGTCATAGAATGTCCTCCCCTTATAATTAGTGCCACTCATACGGTGTGCTTTGGTATACGTAATAGTTGAGCCAGTTCGTATATAGATTATTGGCATGGCTTCTCCATGATAATATCGGTCTTTGCGTCGGATCATCATCGGGATAATAATGTACCGGTAAAGTCGGCATAATGCCTTTTTTCACATCCCGCTTATACTCCTGATCCAGTGTCATACGGTCATATTCAGGATGTCCCATTACAAAAATCTGTTTGCCTTCCTGTGCCATGACAATATATATTCCGGCTTCTTTTGAATCCGCCAGCACTTTCAATTTCGGATTGTTTAAAATATCCTCCCGGCAGGCCTCCGTATAGCGTGAATGCGGTGCCATAAAAAAGTCATCAAATCCACGTACCAGAGGTTCTTTTTTATTCATTACATGATGGCGGTATATTCCGGATAACTTCTTTTCCAGCTGTACCTTTTTTACCCCGTAATGATAATATAATCCCGCCTGTGCCGCCCAGCAGATATGAAGTGTTGACGTAATATGTGTTTTAGACCACTCCATAATCTGAGATAATTCTTTCCAGTAATTCACCTCATCAAAATTCATCTTTTCAACCGGTGCACCTGTAATAATCATCCCATCAAATTTGCGGTGTTTAATATCTTCAAATACCTCATAAAACTTCTTCAAATGGGAAGCTGAGGTGTTTTTTGAAATGTGTGTTGCCATCTGCAGAAAAGTAATATCAATCTGTAACGGTGTATTTGAAAGTCCCCGCAGAAGCTGTAATTCCGTATCCTGCTTAATCGGCATCAGATTAAGAATTAAAATCTGCAATTCACGGAAATCCTGTGTCATTGCTCTATGTTCATCCATTACAAATATATTTTCATTTTCCAGTTCTGCCTTTGCCGGCAAATCACTCTGTATTTTAATTGGCATAATTTCCTCATTTCCGCACAACGCTTTTATTCCTGTTGGTTTGTGCTTACGCAGTCACACTATAGCATATTTTCTCTTTATCGGCAACCGTCATCATCTGCCATCATCATTCATCGGTGCCATTTCAAGGAATTCGTTTTCTGTTATTACAGGAACTCCCAGTTTTGCCGCAGTCTTATTTTTAGATGACGTAGAATGGCTGTCGTTATTAATCAGGTATGATGTCTTTCCTGTCACAGAACCGGTCACCCTGCCGCCAAGCTGTTCAATGCGTTCTTTTAACTGATTTCTGTTTTCAAAATGTTCCAATGAACCTGTAATTACAAACACTTTACCGGTAAGAATCTGATTATTCTGATTGTCCTGCGCTTTTTCAATGTGCATTTCCTGCAGCAGCTTATAAAATTCCTCTTTATTTTTTTCATTTTCAAAATAGGAAGCAAATGTATCTGCAATGACTGCACCTACACCATCTATTTTCTCAAGTTCCTGTCTTCCGGCATGAATTATTTTTTCTATATCGTTACCTAATGCCTGCACAATCATCTTGGCATTGGAAAGTCCTACATTTGCAATGCCAAGTCCGTAAATAAATTTCGGCAGCGTTGTATTTCTTGAATTTTCAACAGATGTCAGCAGATTCTCATAGGATTTTTCCCCGAATCCGTCTAAAGCAATAATTTCATCACGGAATTTTTCCAAATGGTATAAATCACAGAAATTCTTTAAAAATCCGTGCTGAATAAATTTTTCCAGTGTTGCCTCTGACAATCCATCGATATTCAATGCATCTCTTGATACAAAATGGGCAAAACTTTTTACATGTTTCGCCTGACAGTCTTCATTGATACAGTAAAGTGTTTTGACATCATTAACCTGTTTAATCTGCGTTTTCCCGCCGCATACCGGACAGACTTCCGGAATCTCTAAATTACCGCTTTGTGTAAGATTTTCTGCAATCTGCGGAATAATCATATTCGCCTTAAATACTTTAATGCGATCACCAATACCTAGTTTTAAACTTTCAACAATACTGATATTATGCACACTTGCACGACTGACCTGCGTGCCTTCAAGCTCTACCGGGTCAAAAACGGCAACCGGATTAATCAGACCGGTTCTTGAAGCACTCCATTCTATTTCTCGCAGTGTCGTTTCTGCGGTTTCATCTGTCCATTTAAACGCCATCGCATTTCTTGGAAACTTTGCTGTTCTTCCCAAAGAATCTCCATATGCAATATCATCATATAAGATTACCAGACCGTCTGACGGAAAATCATTTGTTACAATTGTTTTTTCAAACCATTCTATCGTGTCTAAAATCGTGTCTTTTGTAACCATTTTATATTCAACAACCGAAAACCCCTGATCTTTAAGCCACTCAAACTGTCGTTGTCTGGAATTATCAAAATCAACATCCTGTGCCGATACCAGTGTAAATGCAAAAAAATGGACATTACGCTGTGCCGTAATTTCATTATTTAACTGTCTGACAGATCCGCTGCATAAATTTCTCGGATTTTTATATTTTGCATCGGCTTCCGGAATCTGTTCGTTAATACGCTCAAAATCTGAATACGTAATAATCGCTTCTCCACGCAGAACAAGTTTTCCTTTAAAAGGAATGGTCACAGGAACATTTTTAAATACTCTGGCATTATTGGTAATAATTTCTCCTACTTCGCCATTTCCTCTTGTAACAGCTTTTTGCAGTTGTCCATTGTCATAGGTCAATACAATTGTCAGACCGTCCAGCTTTCATGAAAGCAGACCTTTCTGACTGCCAAGCCACTCTGCCAGCGCTTCCGGACTTTTCGTCTTATCAAGACTTAACATTGGAGATTCATGACGTTCTTTAGGCAGTTCACTAAGCACCTCGTAGCCGACATTTACGGTCGGACTATTTGAAAGAATATAACCTGTTTCTTTTTCAAGCATACCCAATTCATCATATAAAGCATCATATTCATAATTAGACATCAGTTCCCTGCCCTCTGAATAATAGCTTTTCCCTGCCTTATTGAGTAATTCTACCAATTCTTTAATTCTGTCCATTTTACTTTGCTGAATCATATAACTGCTCCTTTAACTGCTGATATTCTGCTTCTGTCACATTCCGGTATTCTCCGGGCTTTAAATCTCCCAATAAAATATTCATGATACGGATTCTTTTGAGCTGCACAACTTCCCTTCCCTGTGTACTGCACATACGCCGGATCTGCCGGTTTAATCCCTGTGTAAGGATAATGCGGAAGGTTTTCTTTCCCAATGCGGTTACTTTGCACGGTTTCGTTGTTCTGTCTAACTCCGCCAGATATATTCCTCCAGACATTGCCTTAATAAATGAATCATCAATCTCTTTATTTACGGTTACAATGTATTCCTTTTCGTGACCGTTGGCTGAACGGAGAATTTTATCCATCATCTCTCCGTTATTTGTCATTAAAATTAACCCTTCTGAATCTTTATCCAGCCTGCCAACCGGGTAGATTCTTTTAGGATACCCAATATAATCAACAATATTATTATCACCCTGATTTGCCGTTGTCGTACACACGATTCCCGTTGGTTTGTAAAATGCCAGCAAAATCTTTTCATCTTCTTCTATAATTGATTTTCCATCGACAAAAACTGTCTGTCCATCTGTCACTTTACTTCCCATTTGTGCAGGAATGCCGTCTATGGTTACTCTGCCCTGTTCTAACAGGCGGTCTGCTTCCCTTCTGGAGCAATATCCCGCACTGCTTAAATATTTATTAATACGAACTTCCATGTTTTCTCCAATTCTTATTTCACAAGCTATTTTAATATTTTAACAAATTTTAAAATTTAATTCAATTTGTTCTTTTAGATAAAAGCTGTGTTTTAAATTATTTCACCCGTGTGATATTACCCTGCTTGTCGATATGCCATACCTGCTCGCAG
>ERZ773110.992-NODE-992-length-24661-cov-6.568195_pt1 | contig 24661 bp, 19 predicted proteins | sample MGYA00580568_ERZ773110 | MGnify/ENA primary metagenome ERZ773110 (study PRJEB29015, sample SAMEA2737870) | human gut metagenome | biome: human gut; feature: human-associated habitat; material: faeces | place: China | collected 2012 ... | reverse complement strand
GCTATATCTTGCTCGTCATCTATAATCAATATCTTTTCAGACATATTTTCAACTCTCCTTTTTGCTTGTACTCGATTAAGTATAACAAATACAGCATCTAAATTCACAATGGATTGCATGCGAAATTATTAAGATTTTCCTAACTTTTTTTCATGCTAATATGATAATGCACATTAGCATATTAGCATGAAAGTAATCACAAATAACACCCATGAACAAATTTAATTATAACAATGTCCCTTTGCAAATGCTTGTTTTATTGCTTTCATTATGGAATACTATCGAAAGTAGACATTTTTTTGTGCAAAACCACGAACTTGTCCATTTATAAGAAAAAGAATAAATTATTAGGGATATTTTTGATTTCTGCACGTCTAATAGATGTAAAGAAAATGCTGGCTGGCAAAAAAAAGGTGGTGTTTAAATGACAAAGGAACAACTTGGATCTCTGATCCTAGATTCAGAAAGACAATTATACTCAACTGCAAAAACAATTTTATTTAGTGACTATGACTGTGCAGATGCTATTCAAGAAACAATTGTGAAGGCTTTTTCCAACGTCGGTACATTAAAAAACGATAACTATGCCCGGACCTGGTTAATCCGTATCTTAATCAACGAATGTTACAGCCTTGTGCGTAAATCCAGTAAATTTATCCCATTGGAAAATCTGGCTGACAGACAGGAACCGGAATCAGAAAAAACAAAGAATTACAGTGAATTGTATACAGCCGTAAATTCCTTAAAAGAGGAACTGCGTTTACCCGTTATTCTATACTACATAGAAGATTTCAGTGTAAAAGAAATTGCCCAGATCCTTGAAATATCGGAGGGTGCCGTTCAAAAGAGACTTGCAAGGGCAAGAGGAAAATTAAGGCAGGAATTACAGGAGGTGTCAATATGAGATTAGAAGATATGAAAAACGATATTCCCGAAACACCGGATTTTATCCATAATATGATTCAAAATGAGGTGGCAAAGCAGCTGGCGAATAATAAAGTGTCGAATCTGCGAAGAAGAAAACGATGGACAGCTCCGAAAGTTGCCGCAGTGGCAGCTGCGTGTGCGCTGGCAGTTTCCACGGCAGTATATGCAGGAGTAAATCTGTATCACTGGTTTTTGGAAAAACAGGGTTCTTATGGTGTTTCAGTCAAAATTGATGCTGGTGATGCAGCAAAGAAGACCGTGCTTCCAGATGAGGTCCCAGAGGTAGATCTGTCTGCTAAATATGTTCCGGAGGGCATGAGCTGGATTGACGAGTACCATCTCCAATATCCTGAGCATGGCATGACTGGCGGGTTCAGTTTTTCATTTGTCCTGTTGGATAAAAATGATCTGGGACAGGTAGTACAGGATCAGAATGTTATTGATAGTGAAGAGCGTACATTTGGAAAATACCAGGGGATATATCTCAAATATAATAGCATTACCGAAAACGGGGCTCTTAACCAGAGAATTTATCTTGTCTGCCCGGATTTATATCGTGTGCTTATGATCTACATCGGAGATGATGTGTCAAAGGATGAAGCCATAAAAGTTGCAGAAAATCTGGTGATTGAGGGAAACACGACTATGGTAAAGACCGCCGGATTGCCTACATGGAGCGGAGAGATGATATCTGAAAAGACAGAAGATGATAATGATGAAATAAGTACTTCTGTAAATGAGAAAAAACTACCCATTTACCAAATTGGTGACACCTTTGATCTGGATGTGATTGGTGAAAACACAAATGGTGAATATCTGGAAAAAACGATTTCTGTAAAGGTAGATTCTGTTCAAATTTCTGATGATCTTCAGCTTCTCGATCCGGACAAAATACCACAAGAATGGGCGGAAGCCATTGATGCTGATGGAAAGCTAGCTACAAACACATTGAATTATGTGAAATCTGGCGACGGAATCGATTCCCTGGATGAAATTGTGAAGTCAGAGGAAGTGAATCAGAAACTGGTCTATGTTACAGTTACCTATACCAATCATTCAAATGAGGAAATCGACCATATGCTTTATCTTGGTGCTTTACTGACCCTGACTAAAGAAAATGGAAAAGTACAGCTTTACATTTCAACAGAACAGGCCGGCGATGGTTATGACTACATTAGTTGGACCGGCGTGGCAAAGACTGGAGAAATGGTATATTATAGTGTCTCTGAAAATTATGGCAACGGTGGAAACTATATTTCCTCTATAAAACCAGGCGAAAGTGTACAACTGAACATGGCCTGGATCGTAAATGAAAGCGACCTCAAAAATCTGTATCTGAATGTGACTGGAGACGGAGCTTCATATGAGTTCTCGGAATATATACTGAAAAAGGGACTGGTAGATATTCGCAAATAATATGCTATCGTTTATGATTCCATTTTTTTATATGTCATATATGAAAAAGCGTTTTTCGATTCCTTTTGGTTTCGAAAAACGCTTTCTTTGCTTCTTCAATCTCTGCACATGAAGTGTAATCTGTGGTATCCAATACGATTTCCTCATTCTTTCCATTGCCGGTTAATAATTATAACGACAGTGTACTATATGAAGCAACCGACAACAACAAAAATCGATAGATGAGTTTCGACAGAAAAAGAGATTCCACACTGTAAGTGGAACCTCTTATCTATTAACGCAATGGACAATCAGATACTTTTATATTTTGAGCCAGTTTATGCAATCCAAGATGTCTGCAGTAGTTTTCCAAATCTTTTGGATTCTGGGATGAACGTGGTCCGATAATAATTGAATTGATAATATCTTCCCTGTGCATATTTTCTGTTTCTAAGACTTTTTGTAAATCTAAAATGTAGAACTCTTTTATTATATTGAATGTTTTGTATTCGATATGAGAATCGTTGTCCGTTACAAAATATGGTGCGATTCGGATTTCCTTTTCAACAGTAAATGTAGGATGTTTGTGAATAAGGGCACATAATGCTAAATTATCAATGAATCCATCTAAGTTGGAAAATCCTTCCAGAATTCCAGTGGAAATATATGAAGACAATAATTTGTATAATTCATGATCCCTGGTCTCCTGAGTATAATACTGTTCGCCAATGATCATCCCATGATAATATAACAAGTTGTGCAATGCTTCGGTATTGAATTCTATTGCAACACCACGTCCATAATCGGCATAGCGGTCCCATTGAGCTGCATCGTCTAATGCCTGTGACAAACAGAACATAAAAAGGTGTTTTTGCGATGTTCTGTCATATATTTCTTTAAATATTTTATCAACATCACATTTGGGTTTTATATTGTTTTGGGTAAGACCGTTCTCAATGTTCTGCTTCAGGTTATCAATAAACCCAATCACTTCTTTTGCATCATTCACATTCGTTGCGCTGCCAAACCAAATCTCTTTTTTCCTTAAAATTCCATCCAAGGCTGGAAAAGAAGTGTAATGCCATAAAGTTTTACCAACTTTCTGAACAAATTTGTCAGTAGATTCCTGTCTTTTCTGAATTTCTACTAAATTGTAGGTCATATACAATACCTCTTCTGAAATAATATCATTTGAATATGCATTGATCGGACAAATCCTTTATTCTGTATAGATGTTCCCATTCTCATCCGTCCAGGTGCCGTCACCATTGTCTGTGTATCCGACCCCATCTGCGTCACAATAATAATAATCTCCGTTTGTTGTTTCTATTACATTAACAGTACCGTTACTGCCCTGAAGTTCATGCTGTTCCAGTTGGTTTCCGAAATGATAACCTTCGTCATTCCAGGTACGATATGAATTTCCATTGGCATCTGCCCAGTTTCCATCTCCCTGATAACTGTATCGGCTCCCATAAGCATCAGAATAGGTCCCATCTCCGTTATCGTAAAGAACTCTGGATTCTTCATCTCCTCCACCCGGTGCTACAATTGATGCTACACCGGAAGTAGTAGTGAATCCACTGGTATATGGTACGCCTGCTGGCAGATTTTCATAAGATGAAACAGACCCGTTGTTGTCAGAGGTAATTCCATCATCGGTCGTTTCACTTACCTGTCCGCTGTTTTCCATGGCAGGTTCATCATTTGTTTCCGCATCCGCTTTTTCCTCTTCGTCTACAGAATCCTCTGTATCTGTATTCTCTGTCACTCCTCCTTCGTCCTGTGTTTCAGCAGCTTTCTGCATAGTTACCATTTCAGAAAACGGTGCATAATCCGGTACATTATTTTTCTCTGGATCTGCATTTTTTTCAATACCAGACTTCTCCGTCTCTACTGAAACTGTATCTGTCCCGGCAGAGACATTAAATACCAGATTACCGCCTGCAAGCAGCAGCGTCACAAGAATTCCCGGAAGAATTCCTTTGCGGAGTTTCCGAATGTTCACCATATACAGAATCCGATCTTTAAACACCATTTCGCTGTCATTAAGACTTGCTGTCACATATGGAATCTGATTTTCCATGGCCACTGTCCTGAGAAGCAGCTGTCGATATAATTTATGTTCCTTTTTATTAACTCTGCGAACAACCGCTGTATCACACAGATTTTCAATATCCTTATCCGCTTCTTTCAGCATGATAAGAAGAAAGGGATTGAACCAGTATATCGATGCACAGATTCGAAGGAGCATCTTATACCAGAGATCCCGATGGCAATAATGTGTAAGTTCATGGTAAAAGATAAGTTTTCTTTCTTCTGCTGAATACCCGGTTGCTGGTAGATACAATTTTGTATGTAAAAGTCCTGCAAGAAGCGGTGTGGTAAGACCTGCGTTTTGCCTGAGTTCCGGTATTCTGCGTACGTGCTTCTTTTGACACGCTGCACGGTACATCTGAATACTCACCGTATCACTTACCTGTAGACTCATCCGTTCCAGATTCCTTATAGAAAAATAATATGCCAGCAATTCTCCTGTCAGTTTAAGTACCGCTACGCTCAGCCAGACAGCAGCAAAAATCAAAGCCACAATTCCCAGCCATTTATCTGATTCGTACCTGACAGTTCTCTTTTGTTCCGGGATTTCTGTCAGATTTTTCATGTCTTTGCTCGCAGATGATACGTTTTCTGTTATCTTCTGACTTTCCTCTGGTCTGACTGCGTAATCCGTTATCTTCGGGCTTTGCGTATTCTGTTGACTGCTTCTAAGTACTTTGAAATCCACCAGTGCCAGATTCGCCGGAAGGCGCACCGGAACACAAAGGCTTATCGTAATCAACAGCCAGATAAGGTACTTCCATCTCGCTGATACACGTCCTTTAAACAGAGTCGCAAGCACTTTTACCAGTAAAATTACTACTGCTGCAATAACATTCAGTTTCAGAATGTGTAGAATGAAAACCTCCATAATTCGCTATTCCTCCCTGTCCTCCAGGTTCTTAAGAAATTCACTGAGATCCTGGACTTCTTCCGAGCTGATCTTCTTTCCATGATAAAGTGAAGTTACAAACTTTTTTAGTGAATTCCCATAAAGTTTCTCAAGAACACTCTGGCTTTCATGTGCCTGATAATCTGACTGCGAAACCAGGGGTGTATACAGATTCATTTTTCCCTGTTTCGTCACTTCCACGAAATTTTTGTTCTCCAATCTGGTCAGCAATGACAAAATTGTTGTTGATGCAAGTTTTTTCTTCATAGTGATCACTTTCTCAATCTCCGGTCTGGTCATCGGCGGAGTATTATTCCAAAGAACGAGCATAATATCCAGCTCTGATTCCGGAAGTCTCTGGTAAGTTTTTTTCACTTTTTCATACCTCCTGTTACATATTTTCTACAAATGTAGGAATAACTCTATTTTACCACGGTTCACGGAAATGGCAAGGGCTTTTGCACAATTTGCAAATGCCCTTGCCATTCCTGCAGCTACTGACCACTATCAGTCTATTTCTGTATAACTGCTGCCATTTTCATCACTCCATGTCCCGTCTCCGTTGTCCGTAAATCCTGTACCATTTTCGTCCTGGAAATAATAATCACCATTTGTAGTTTCCGTAACCGTCACAGTATTACCGTTTGCATCCTGAAGGTCATGCTGTTCCAACGTATGTCCCAGATGATGAGTATCATCATTCAGAGCTGAGTAGGTATTTCCATTTTCGTCGGTATAAGTCTCATCCCCATTATCGGTATAGTTCATTCCATCATCTCCACGATATTCACAAGAATAATCTTTGTGAAGAATGTAATTAATCTCAATGGTATTTCCATCACTGTCAACTAATGTCATTGGTGAGGTAGAAAGGATATCGGAATCATCATTGCTGTCCGAGGATTTTGCAGAAGCATTTTCTTCTGTATCGGAGGAATCTGAATCTCCTCCTGACTTCTGACTGGCAGTATCTGTAGTTGCCTTATCAGAATCATCAGAAGAATCATCGGTCTGGTTTTCATTCTCCTGTCTGGTAAGTGAAGGATTTCCAGGATACGAAATATATTCTACAAATTTTCTGACGTCACTGATGTCATCTGCATCTTTTGCATATCCCACTGCCATATACAGGCTGTTTCCCTCTGAATAAATTGTCTGATAGCAGGCATCGTATGTGTCATTGCATTTGGCAATCCCTGTTTTGACATCCTCCAGTGAATATTTATAGATATTTACATAATCATTTCCGTTCGTATAGCTTGCATAGGTACCTTCCGTATCTGCTTTTTCCCATTCAGATCCAGCCGGCGGCTGTGTATAGAAATCGTTATTTCCTGCTGCCATAACCGTTGCAGCTGAAAAAATCCCAAGTGTTGCTACCGTCATAAGTGTCATAAATTTTGTCTTCATCGTGGATTCTCCTAGAATTTTATTTTCTACATCTGTAGAAGTTAATTGTATTCTACAACTGTAGAATACAATTGTCAATTCTTTTTTCTATATTTTTTTATCATCTCAGTTTAATTTCTATTTTTCCTTCCACTGGGCTATATAAATCCAGAGGATCTTCATCGCTTTCATAAACACGTCCTTCGCCTTCTCCAAATGATTTGCGGCATACTGGACATGATAGTCAGAACTAATATTTCTTTTTTCATTTTTCTGCAATCGTATTTCCATCAAAAGTGCCATTTTACGCCATTCTTGCAATAAAAAAAAGGCCCTCCCGGATAGACTATTATTGTTCCTGTCCATCCAGAAAGACCTGAAAATTAAAATGTTATATTTTTTAGAAATTATCCATTAAATTTCTGCAAACATTTAAATAAAATCATGGGTTTCGTTTTCTACAAACTCCCCATCTAAGAAAGCAAGATCATCCGTAGCTTCCTGTACTTCTGCTTCCTCGTCAGAATATTCTATCTGCCCACCTTTCTCTTCCTGCCTTTCACACCATATGACCAGACGTTTGGAGGCATCTGTTCCACAGGTGGAAAGCAGAAGCATCGGGACTTCTTCCTGCGTTCCAAGTAAAAAAGCATCTCCATCTGCCGGTGTATACTCGCATTTTACGATCACAAAGATCCATACCCCTTCATCCGGAAGATACAGATAGAGGATATGGTGTTCTTTTAAAAATTTATCGCCAAGGAAATTTCGAAGTCCGCGGAACATGCTGCCATCTTTCATATTGTGACCATAAATGATGTTCTTGTCATCAGAAAAATCGGCATTGTTATCGGAATCCAGGAAAATGGCCCCTGCCACATGTTCTGTCTTCTTAAAAGTATGTGTCAGGTAATAGGAGTCATCATTTCCCTGGACTACCGGGTAATCAATGCTGGTATCCGGGATCCGGATCCATGCAACGATATCCGGATTGATCTTTTTTAATGCCTTAAAATCAACCACGGTCTGTTTCCCATCGCTTCCGTCTGTTCCTTCTGTGTGGTCATCCTCATCTGTTTCCTTGACGTATGTACGCAGGTCTTCATATTCCTGCACACCTTCCCGGTACATAAAGTAAATGCCAAAACCGGTACATACGCAAAAGCTGAGTACCATCAGGCAGACTGCCACGATCATGATTTCTTTTATGTGTCTCATACAAACCTCCGATTATTCTTCCTGGAAAAAGGGCTGCCGGTAAATCGAGCAGCCCTGAACCGTATTCCTTAATTTCCTTTTTTCTTCTTATACCAGATCACGCCGCCAATGCCGCAGGCAGAAAGGACTGCCAGAAGGATCGGAAGCCAGATGTTGGTGCTGTCCCCTGTTTTCGGGCTGTTTCCTGTCGGTGTGTTGCCGGAAGGGGATTTGGTGTTTTTGATCTCTTTTACGATCTCGATCACCTTGGTTTTTCCGTCTTTGTATTCAAAGCGGATCTCTTCTTTTTTGCTGCTTAATTCATAACCATTTGGTGCTTTGGTCTCTACCAGGATATATTCCACGGTTTTCTCTACTTTTCCATTTTTATAAGTAGCAATCGGAATCTTGCCGCTTGTCGCTGTTCCGGTCTTATCCGTTACCAGTTTTTCTACGACTTTTCCGCTTTCCTTTTCACGCAGTTCAAATTCTGCTCCTGAAAGGGCTGCCTTACTGGTGGAATCGGTCTTTTTGATGACCAGTTTTCCATACGGATGTGCGTCCTTCATTTTGACTTTCTGGACTTTTCCAGTATCTTTTACCGTAAATTTCACATCTTCCGCAATGAGGTATCCATCCGGGGCCTGCTCTTCACGAAGGGTATATTCGCCTACCGGAAGTTTTTCGACCATATGCGGTTTATCCGTGGACGTCCAGCTTTCAACTTTCTTTCCATCTTTATCCAGGATGATCAGTTTTGCTCCCGGTACCTCACTGGAATCCGTAATGTCTTTCTTGCTGATTTCCACTTTGGTCACATCATCAAGCATCTGGTGTTTCTGTACTTCTTTTGTGTTTTCGACGGTAAATTCAATACTTTCCGCAGTCACATAACCATCTGCCGGCTTTGTTTCTGTCATCTTGTATTTCTTTCCTACGATAAGACCCTTGATGATATGTGCTTCCTCTTTGGATACCCATTCATCCACCGTATTTCCATCCTCATCTGTTACCTTTAAGGATGCTCCCGGAAGTTCTTTTTTGTCCGTCAGGTCTGCTTTGGAAAGTTCTACCGTAGTCTGTTCATCTTCAAAGGTGAACGCATACTCTGCAACACTGGTTCCACTGCCCTGGTACTCAAAAGTGAATTCCTGCGGTTCCTGGTCTGTCACATAGCCATCCGGGGCGGCAAGTTCCTTAATGTAGTACCTGCTGTCAACCGGGAGATCTGCAACAAAGCGGATCTTTCCATCCTCATCTGTGGTCTTCAGTTCGATCAGGGTGTCTTTCGCAAGGAGTACTTTTCCTTTTGAAGATACGATGTCGTCTGCTGCATAGAGGCCAAAGATTGCCCCGGAAAGTACTTTGTTACTGTCCTTTTCTTTTTTCAGGACTTCCACCTGTACCCTCTGGCGCGCATTCTGCCAGTCGGCACTATAAGTAACCAGAGGTGTATCCTGGTCACGGTATGTAAGATCCACATATCTTGGTTCATTATCTAGAACGTAGCCATGTGAGGGCTCTTTTTCCACGATGTAATAACGTCCAAGCGGAAGGTTATCCATCTGGGCGATGCCATTTCCATCTGTTGTAATGGAGGCGACCAGTTCATCTGCCGCATAATAATCTGCACTTACCCCGTCTGCTGCACGGATGGCTTCTGCCGCGTAAACATTAAAGGTTACATCGGTCAGGTTTCCGGTCACATAGTTGAACAGGTGCTCGATCATGCCTTTTGCATTGTCAAGAAGGGATACACTGTCTAAGAATTCCCCTTTCTTGTTTACCAGAAGTCTTGCTACCGGGACTTCATCTTCCATTTTGACTTTCTGTACTTCTGCAGTATCAGAGATCGTGAACTCTACGTCTGTTGCACGTAAGTAACCGTATGGTGCAAGCTCCTCACGCAGAATGTATGTTTTTCCAACCTGAAGTCTCTTGATCACATGAGGGGAATCCTTTACGGATGTCCAGGAATCGATCACGTTGCCATCTTTATCCAGTACACTCATGGAAGCCCCGTCAAGTTCTGTTCCGGTCGTGATATCTGCTTTTGTTACTTCTACCGTTGTCGGCTGATTTTTCTTCACGGATTTTAATTTGATCGTTTTTACGTCCTGGCCCTGGTATGTGGCATCAAATTCCAGGATCTCATCGGAAGATACATAACCCGCCGGCGCCTGCAGTTCTTTCACATAGTATCTGCCAAGCGGAAGATCCAGCGTAAACGCTGCCTTACCTTTTTCGTTGCTTGTGATCTCCTGAAGCAGTGTATCTGCTTTTACGATCACCTTGTCGCCGGAAGAAATTGCTTCTTTATTGTATAATCCAAAGGTTGCACCTTTTAAAGCCTTTCCGGTCTCGGCATCCTGTTTTTCCACACTCAGCTCTACTTTCTGGCGTTCATTGGAAAATTCCAGTTTTTCTTCGATCTCCGGTGTGTTCTGATCCTTATAGATAAAGGATACTTCCTGACTGTCTGGATTTAAGACAAATCCGGCCGGTGCTTTTGTTTCCTTCACACGGTATTTTCCAAGCGGAAGGTCTTTGATAACAGCTTCCCCATTTTTATTAGTGGTCACTGTTTTTACCAGGGTATCCTTTGCATAGATCACGTGACGGTTTCCCTGCTCGTCCACCTGATGATCCGGTGTGAAAATATCTTCTGCTGCGTAGATTTCAAATTCTGCCCCTTCCAGGGAAGCTTCTTCGTATACAAAATCCTTTTTAAAGGATTTTAAGGTTTCACCGGATTTATGGATCACCAGTTTGCCCTTGACCGGATGGTTTTCATAGGTCACGGTAATGATGGCATCCCCGCTGACGGAGTCCATCTGATAAGCTGTATTCTTATCAACTTTGATCTCCACATACTGGGTATTCTGGGTGTAGCCATCAGGCGCGCTTACTTCCTCGATTCTGTAATTTCCGCATTTTAAGGATTCCGGAAGGATCAGGTAGCCATTTTCGTCCGTAAAATAGGATTTATGGACAACCGTATTTGGATAGGTCGTTACCTGTTCCACATACTTTTTCGCATCCAGGTCGTACACTTTGAATTCTGTATTGGCAAGGAGGACCGGCTGTTTGGTCTCATCATCCTGTTTCACGATCTTAAGCTTTGCTTTGAACTCATCGTCCAAAAGGACTCTCCATACCTGCGGTGTGGTGCTGTTCTCAGTTACGGTTACGATAAAATCATCTACCGGCATAAAATTATGCGGTGTTGTAGTCTCACGGACAATGTAGCGTCCATAAGGAATCGGGATGCTGCACGCATAGCCGCGTTCATCGGTAAACATTTCTGTTTTTCCGTCTTCCGTAAGAACGATCGGGGTCGCATTTGTAAAGTCATAGCTTCCATCGTCTTTTACAGTCAGGCTGCTGATCAGATAGGCAGAGAATCCGGCACCTTTTAAAAGATCCGCATCGGTCTTATCATTATCCGCTGCTTTAATCAACTGGAATGGCTGTTTGATCACGTCTTCTTTGGAAACGGTATTTCGTTTTACCGTCTCTACCTGGTCTCCTTCGTAGTCACAGTTTACATCATGCTCCTCTTCGTCCAGAAGATAACCTACTGGAGGCGTGATCTCCTTCAAATAATACTTTCCAAGATACAGGTTGCTTACGCTTGCTTTTCCCTCTTTATCGGTCGTCAGGGTAGCTACCTGCTCGTCCTTTTTATAAAGGACTCCGCTCCTGCCATCCGGATGGTTAATGTCTTCCCTTGCATAGAGCCCGTAAATGGCTCCTTCAAATACGGCATCTCCCTGTGCGCTGTTTCCTGTCTCGCTGTCTTCTTTTACCAGGTCGATTGTTGCATTTACACGCTTATTTGTAAAGGTATGGCTAAAGTTTACCTTTTCTTCCTTATCATTGGTGAACTTAAAAGTGAAGGTGTAAGTATCCTCACTGTTTCTAAGGTAAAGTTCCGGTGCCTGGATCTCCCGGATGCTGTAGCTGTAATTAATCGGAAGTTCTGCTTTATAAGAAGCTTTTCCATCGGCTCCGGTCGTTGCTTTTTCGATCAGGGTTCCTTTGGGAACAACGGTCTTACCATCAACTTTGATATCTTCTGCTGCATACAGCCCGTAAATACCTCCGGAAAGCGGATTTTTGGTCTCTTCGTCCTGCTTTTCCACACGGACCGCAGTCTTCTGGCATTCATTTAAAAATGTTGCACTGCCAGTCTGCACTTCTACGGTCTGGCCTGCATATACAAGCTCAACAGTCTTGGACTCTCCTTTGCATACATAATTATCCGGAGCTTTCGTCTCGGTTACTGTGTAGGTGCCAAGATAGAGATCCTTTAACGTAACGCTTCCGTCATCTCCGGTAACCAGATTATCCTTGACAAGTGCACCTTTTTTATAGATGAGGGTGCCATCTGCCGCCTTGATATCTGCACCTGCATAAACACTGTAAACGGCTCCTTTCAATTTCCGTTTTTCGTAGGCAAAGGTCACACCATCTTCCGTGACGGTCGCTCCGGTAAGCACTTCTCCTTCTTTATAAATGGTGAGTGCACCTTTTTGCTCTTTATCCGTTAAGTTCTTGGAAGCGGTCTGCCCTACGACCAGTTTTACCCCATAGGCTTTCGTATCCAGCACATAGCCGGACGGGCCTGAAATCTCACGAAGGTAAACGGTATCCTGTGTTTTGGTGATCTTTACTTCGGATTCCCCTTTTGCATTTGTTGCCGGCATTTTTTTGATAAGTTTCGTGCAGGCTTCATCTGCATAGATGCCGTAAACGGCACCTGCAAGGAGCGCGTTGCTTCCCTTATCTTTTTTGATGATCTTGACCGTTGCTTCATCCGGCCAGTCTACCTCCAGGTTCAGCTCCAGTGTATCTGTATAATATCCAAAGCCGATATCCTGGCTGTTCGCCAGCTTTAAGAGCATGGCATGGAAATTAAGCGGATAGTTGGATGTGATCGCATATTTTCCTTTCAGGCTTCCAATATTCTGGGTGGTTGCTTCCAGATGGAATTTTTCACCGCCCTTTACGCTCACATTTCCGGTCCCGGTTTTTCCTGTCGTCTCATTTACAAGGGAGACCCCGTTTTCCAGATGGACCGTGATCACAAAAGCTGCATTTGCCTTCCATGTGAAGGTCGGGCTCTGGTTTCCATTTGCAGAAGCACTGAGCCCAGGTGTCAGCTCCATAGTCGTTGGATCCGGCATCTTTGAAAGGGCTGCCTTGATCTCTTTTAACATGTTTTTGGCAGTTGTCGAAAGGGATCCGCCAAATCCGGATTCCCCGTCATATAAATAATCGACCAGATAATGCTGCATTGCACGGGTCTCGGAGGAACAGCCGTATTTTTCCATGATGGATTTGATATTATAGCCGTTGAATGTGCCGCCCCATCCGGGACCGCCATATCCGTAAAACATGGCCTTCCTTAAATAACGGTCATCGCCGCCTTCATCCAGTTCGACCATATTTTTATAAGTCGTTCCACTTGGCGGGGACTGTTTACTGTGCTGCATGCAGTATGCATAGACGGTATAAGTCTTTCCGCCTGCTTTGTAACGGATATACTTATAGGAATCATTTCCGCCCTGTCCCATAACAGAATCAAAAGGATGCAGTTTTCCATCTGAATAATAGTAATAGGTATTAGCTTCAATGTCTGTTGAATCATCCCACAAGTCTCCATCGGAAGCTGCCACGGTACTAATACCGCCCTCAGCCTGGTCATATAGCACACTTAATGCAACATCATCTTCCGGCATCTCAAAGCTGAAGGAATTTGTTCCCTCATCGTAGCTTACTTCTGCATACAGAAGATCTTCGGTATTCTCTGTCTGGTTTGCTTCGACAAGACTTGTTCCCACTGCGATCAGGCTTCCCTGCGGGATATCACCGGAAAAGTTGACCGTCTCCCCCGTCTGGTAACGTCCGTCCTCGTGGTCCAGTTCAATATTGAATTCATTTCCCTGTACGATGTCAACCTGATGGCTTCCATCCTCTGTTTCCTCATCGGAAAATCCTTCTGCTTCCTCTTCTTCTGGCTCCTCCGTTTCTTCCGGCTCTTCCAGAGTTTCCGGGGCATCTTCCGGGCTTATGGTCGGGAGGACGGGGTCTGCCTCCGGTTCGTCATCGCCGCTTTCCTGTTCCTGGCCGCCATTGGATCCGTCTGTTTCTGCTTCCCTTGGTGTCACAGTAATGTTTCGGGCAACCAGATAGGCTTCCCCGGATGCGGGCGTAACAAGATATACGCATTTATAGGTCCCCGCATGGTTATAATCAAATACAGTCCCGTCTTCCATTGCTGCTTTTTTCAGTTCCACATGGTCTCCGTCAGAGAGTTTCAGTCCTGTAAAATCATTCTGGATATCAAAGGCTTCCCCTTCGGTAACCATAAGCGCAAGTTCCGGATCAGCAACGGTTTCCTCGATCAGTTCCTCCTCGCTTTTCTCCGTCTGCATTTCTGTCTGTACCTCGATCTGCGTCTCGCTCTGTGCGGAAACGCCTCCCACCTCAGCGGCGGATACTGCAGAAGCTCCCGTCTGCAAGAGCGTAGTGCAGCACAGAGCAAAAGCCATCGCACCCGCCATCCATCTTTTCTTCCAGTTTTTTTCCAAGTGCACGTTCTCCTTTCATGATCGCTTTTTTCCCTGCAGTTTTCTTTTGGTCCGTCTCTTATCTGCATCGCTTTCTCCTTTCTTCCGGCTTTTTCAGCCAGATAAAAAGGAAACTGAAAAAAATTCCAGTTTCCCTTTTATCTGACCAAACCATTTTATGCCGTCTTCCTGTTTCCTTTTTCCTCTTTTTGAAGGATCCAGTCATCCACGCCTTTGTATTGTTCCATCCAGGTACCGGATGCATCGGTATCCCAGGTGACTCTTTTGCAGGATACATTCAGTTCCTCACAGATCTCATATAGTTTTATACAGCCTTTTCGGATCATGTCCCGCTTTCTGCGCTTTCTGGGGCATTCTCCATGATACAGATAAATTCCATGTTCACATTGCCGGCACGCACTTTTTTCATCGTGCTTACAGGACAATTCCATCATTTTATCCATGTCGTAACATTCGTAAACTCTTTTTAACCCCTGCTCTTTCAGTTTTCGCAAGACAGTTTCCAGTCCTTTATGATTGGAGACTCCAGGGACTCCGATATAAGGATTTCCTGTACACATCCATGCAATCTCTGCCTTTAAGATCCCTTCCGTTACGTAAACCGTGCCATCCTTTATTTTCCCAAACATTCCTGCCGGGCTACCGCTTGATGTGCCTTTTTCTAAACCGCTGCTGGTAAACCAGAGGTACTTCCGTTCTTTTAAAGGAATATCCAGCCGGATCTGGAATCCTATGATCCGTTTCTTCCCATCCCGGACCGGGCAAAGATACCCGTTATTCTTCCTATAAAAAGCAGCTTCCCAGTCACCATCCCGGTTGATGAAAAATCCAGGAATCCCATCCAGGCGAAATCCCTTTTTTAAGAGCTTTCTGGCAATGGCCACGGAATTCTCCTCATCCGTACTTAAAAAACCTCGTTTTTCCATCTGTCTGACCTCATTTAACGTCAGCCCACGCAGAAGAAGGTTCCTCCGGTGTGTTTCCTTAAGCTTAAGAAAAGTGAGCATTTCCTTATATACATGGTCCCGGTAATCCCATTCCTCTTCCGTAAGGGAAATGCGTTTCTTTTTAGAAACGATAGAAACGAACCCATTTCGTGTCGTGGACTGCTGTCTTTTATCCGTTCCAGGAAAAGAAAGTGCCTGCTTTATCTCCCGGTAGGCTTCTTTATACCGGTTTCTCCCGTAAATGCCGGATAGTTCCGCATACAGTGTCAGCATGTTTCCGGCTGCCCCGCAATGGTAGCAATGGTAAACATTTTTCAGTTCTCCATTTTTGCGGATGCAAAAACTGCATTTTCCTCTTAAATCCCCGCAAAAAGGACATTCCACCGGAAATTCGTCCTGGTAAGAATCACTCAGGCTTCGGATTGACAAAAGATCTGCTACTTCTGCGATCGTAAACGATTCTCTGGCATACATGCCTTCCTCCTTTTCATAAAAGATGGCCCCGTTCCCGGAGCCACCTCAAACTATTTCTCTGTTTTCAGGCTGCTTTTTGCATTTCCTTTTCATGATCCAAAAGAATCTTCGCAGCTTTCTGTATTTCCTGATTCTGGCCTTTGTAACGCTGTACCAGCCATTTGATCGTCTGGTAACCTCTGGCATCCTGCATCATTTCCCCAAGAGGGGTTCCGGCATAGACACCAAAATTGCAGATAACCTTTTCTGCCCATTTCACTTCATCCTCTGCATCCTCTTCGTGAGCCATATCCTCCAACACTTCCTCTGCAGTCTCTTCTGGTGTTTCTTCCTCTTCTTCTGCATCAAAAGAGATCTCATCATCTTCATCAAATGGAACTTCATCCGTTTCTTCAACTGCACGGAAACCGTCTGCATCCGTCTCGGCAGTAATTTCCTCATCTACGGAGATTTCCTCGGTCTGAACCAGATCTTCCGCTTTGGTTTCTTCATCGGAAAATTTTTCCAGTCCACTTTCACTTTCTTCCATTCCAAAAGTCATCTGTCCAGGAAGGTTTTCTTCTGTATCCGTCACTGCATATTCCACTTTTACAGGATCTTCTGATATGGCATTTCCATCACGCAGTTTTTTACGGTCCGTTTTCTTTTCCCTGACCGGTTCCGTTTGCTCCTGCTTTGCTGCGGTTTCTTTTCTTTCTGTCTTTTCCTGTCTCTTTTTCGGTTTTTCCGGTTTTACGGAAGCTTCCTGCTTCGGCATTTCTTCTTTTTCCGTCCCACGCATGTCCGGATCGTCTATTCCAGATGCCTGCATGATGTTGAATTTATTTAAGAAATAATATTTCAGGCCATACGTCCATGCCACACCTTTTGCTTTATCCGGTGCTTCATTGGTTCCAATGACATGCAAAAAGCTCCGTACCTTGTCTCCCGGACGGTCTGCATTGGTCCAGCACAGCTCCAGGTCAGCCTCATATCTCCAGAGTGCTCCCATTTCCTTTAAAAACACGGAATTGCCCTGTTCGTCCATCTGTGTCGGTCTTTCACTTAAGATGTCAAAATCGACCCCGTATTTATTAAGGGCCGGTGTCAGGCATTCATAGATATCATCCAGTTTTACAAAATCATAAGTAACGTCCTCACTGTACCGTTTGCGGATCAGCTTCGGCACTTTCTTTCGGATCCTAATCATCTTCTGGTTCAGATTCATGTAATTGTATTTACCCATATTATTCGTTTCCTCCTGATTTTTTCATTTTTTATACTAAGCAGAACGCGGAAGGCTTGCCTCCGGCCCTGTCCCAGTCTTTTTTAACATTTCTTCCATTTCTTCCCGGATACATCCGATACAGATCTTCTTTTTTGAGATCTCCGGAAGTTTTTCAAGCAGCCACTTCTGGGCGAAAAGCTCTGCTGCCCGCTGTGGGTTGCTTAAATATTCCAGAAACATCCAGTCAGAAAATTTCCACTTCATATCCGCAAAATGAAACTGCGGCTGATAGATCAGATCCTCCGGCCGCTTTCCTTTTTTAATAAAACGGTCTGCATTTAGCTGGATATAAACCCTGCTGATCTCCGGGATCATCTGTGCAGCTGTATACCCGCCTTTTAACAAAAGTTCATCCCATTGTTCCCGGATAAGTTTCTTTCCAATACGGCTTATCTGTGTTTCCAGTTTCGGGATCAGATCCTCACGCACAGGAAAACCAAAATCATCCGGTATCCCGATCGGCTTCAGAAAAAGATCTTCTGCTTCATAAAGGGAATACTCCGGCATGTGGATCACGGCACACCAGTTCCGGTCTGTTTTTCTGTTTTCCTTTAAACAGTCAAAGAAAAAGAAACAGTTTCCATATCTTGCCTTTATAAACAGCTGTCCGGAAAATTCTTTTACTTCACAATCCGGCGATTTCAGCCATGCGATCAGTTTTTCTGCCTCCCTGCTCTCTTTTAACCAATCCGGAAGTTTTCTATCCATCACATACCTCCGTAATTCAGATATATGGCAGGGAATACCTGGAATACACCATCTTTGCCCGTTTTAAAAATGCAGAGCCTTTTTCTGCTTTTGCAAACCATTCCACAAAAAACCGTGTCAGGTTCTGCTGCAGTGTCCGGTGGGTATCAAGGGCATAATCCACAAATTCCCCATATCCGTCCATACTTCCTGCAAGCAGGTAGCAGGTAAACATTTTTGCCATCTGCTCTTCATCTGAAGGATTGATCTCCATTTCCTCTGCACCTTCATACACCAGGCGCACCCTTTCTGGCTGTTCCTTTACATGCAGACACAGATCATCGGCCATCAGTTTCGATGCTTCGTTTCGAAGGTCGTAATATCTGACCTCTGAAAGACCTTTTAGCCAGGCAAACCCAAGATAAGTGTAATTGTCTTTTATTTCCTGCTGCTCTTTTGCCATGGACTCCATAAATTTTTTGTGTCCGGTGGGATGGCAGTTCAAGTATTCATCTACCAGCAGCCTTGCCACATCTTTTCCATTCGTAACCTTCATGTTTTCCTCCCATCAAAAAAAGACAGTCCATGCTGTCTCCATTCTTTTAAATCCTGTTAGTATTTTACAGTGCCAGGAATATCATATTCATGCCAGCGTTTTGACACACAGCCGGCAATTTTTTCTTCCAGAGCTAAAAGTCCTCTCTCATTCGTCTTTTCCTGCCTTGCAATGGTAATGGATTCACAGATCCCACAGTAGATCTCGTATGCGCTGCATGGCTCATCCCCAGTAGTAGCCTTAAACTGCTCCACGGTTTCTGCAAGCAGTTTTTTTCCAAATCCCGCCTGCTTCATGATCCCTGCCATGGCATTTGCCGGATGCTCGATCCAGATATCACACAGCCGCATGACCCCTTTTAAGACTTCCCGGTAGTAATCGAAGATCGACTCTATGTTTTCCGTGAAATCTTCCATTCCTTTACAGTTTTTGTGCGTAACCTTCAGGGCATTGCCAAGGATCACATTTCTTGTCGGCTCCTGCAGGGAATAAAAAATATTCGCTCCGGACACACCAACGTCTGACGTAGTGATCCGTACAACTGCTTTTATGTCCTTATCGGTCTTTCTTCCATAATTCTGCATCAGTTCCTTATAAACATCTGTAAGTTTCGTATCTTCCAGCTGCCAGGACGCCGTAACAGAATAATGGTCTGCATAGCCGTTTAAAAACGTTGCCTTCTCATAGTCCCCATGGATATATGCCGAGGTAACCATGTACATATCCGGCATGGATATGATGGCATAATCTTTTTCATCACCGGACAGGACTGCCCTTATTTTTCCTTCACAGAAACGGATCAGTGCTCTTCCTCTTGCAACCTTCAGGCATTTATTCAAGATCTCTGCCAGTGTTTTCTTATCGACATCTGCCAGGGCTTTGCCATCAATCCTGGCCCGTCCTTTCAACGATTTGATTGCTGAATTTCCTATATAACAGATCCTCTCGGGCAGGATAAGAACCAGCCTGGAATGAGATAAGGTATCTTTTTCCAGTGCTTCCAGGGAAATGCCCGGAACCTCTGTACAGGTTTCCTCTCCTGCAGCTGCCACCTTTAATTTCTTACTGGTGACCCGGATCCATTCTGCCCGGCTGTCTATCTCTTCCAGATACTCGCACAGTTCCTTTTCTGTCTGGAACTCCTTATAAAAGTCATCTTTATAATACATAATGTCCGCCTTTCCACGCTAGCTGAAAATCCGGACTTCAACAGCCTGTATCTTTCCATCTTCGATGCAAAATACATAGCCGTCTTCTGCCATCTCCATAAGCATTCCAATTTCCAGTGCATTTGCGTTTTCCCATTTAATTGTCTCCATAATCGACCCTCCTGATTTTACAATGTGTTTTCTTTTTTTGATGTTCTTAAGGTATTTCTTTTTGCAGTTTGTTTAACTGACAGTTTCATTCGTGCTCCTCCTTTCTGCTTTTTATGCAATAAAAAAAGACACAAAAAGAATCTTCTTTCCTTCTTGCATCTTCCTTATATTTTGCATATCCATTTTTTCTCATTAAGGGCAAGACCACCCCAAAGTGTTTCTTCCGGAATGTCCGGAACTAAAGAATAACCACAGTCTTTTATAGACTGTTAAATTATTTTTCATTTAAAGACTACCACAACATTTTGTGGTTGTCAATTAATTTTAACTATATATTGTGTTATTGTGTGAGTTATCTTTATTATTCTGCTACATGTTGTGACAGGCGGCATGATACCGCCTGTCTTTTCATCCGTCTGCATAAATGCATGTATCTGAGGGGAATAGGTAATCTGTACATGCACTATGAAAACGTCTTACTCAGCGTTTGGATCCGCCGGGGAAATATTTTTGGCAAGGCTTCGCCCGTTGGCATCCGTCCCTGCTTCAAAAAGGACCGGCTGGCCACCGCTTAATTTCCGGTATCCATCCATCTGGATCTCCGAAAAGTGGGCGAAATAATCAATCCCGTCTTCACCGGTGATAAAACCGTATCCTTTCTGTGCGCTGAACCATTTCACGGTTCCCTGTAGTGTTTCTGACATATCCTTCTCTCCTTTGCTGTATTTCCCGCAATAGTCTTTTGCGGAAACAGGGCAGCATGGAATCGAACCATGCCTGGTGCTCCCCTCCCTGCTATAAAAGGAATCTCTTCCTCTTATATTTCTTCGTTTCCCAAAAAAGTCCCGTTATTGAGCGCTGCATCCACCCGGCGGATTCCTACCAGCTTCTTTTCATTTATGCCAAAATAAAACCGATAGCGTTTTCCCTCCAAAACTTTTACGTTTTTATCCAGCAAAAGTTCACTCTGCCGTCCGGTCGGATCACTTACCCGGATCTTCCGTAATCTTGCAAAGGGATTTTTCCCGTCTATCCCGGTTACCAGCCCTTCCACGATTTCATAGGTCTTTTTATCCGCGGTGCGGAAAATAAGATATGTTCTTATAAACCCGATAATCCCAAGCAGAAAAGACCAGAAAATAAAAGTTTTATCTTTCATCCATGTTCCCATAAATGATCCGAAAAGCAGGATAAAAAGAGACAGGATACCATATCTCTGGATCCTGTCCTTAAAAAAATCCGGTATATTCTGATAACGTGTTCCAAAATCTTCCAAGCATCTATACAGCCTGTGCCAATACGGATGTTCCGTTTGCTTCAAGGCAGTCCTCCCTTCTTATGTTGTCGATCACAAGCTGTTTCTTATAGTAAAGCTGCGCTACACGGCTTATAAATTCCCGTTGGATGTGTTCCTGGAGGGAATCTGCTAAATTGGGTTCCCTGCTTTTTGCCTCTTCTTTTAAACATTTCAGGTGGCAGGAAACATCCCCTTCTCTCTGAAGATTGGAAAGTATCTGGTATTCCTCTTCTGTAAGCAGCGGCTTTTTAAAAGCTCTCAGTGAAAACTTCAGTCCTTTTCCCATGGAAAGGGCTTCCATAAAATGCTTCATGCGTTCTGTCCGTGAAAAGGCCATGGGAGACATGACTGACCGGCTGATAATGCTGTATACAGCTTCCTCTCTGGTACATCCTTCTGTCAGCACAACCAGGCCCCGCTTTACCAGACGGTTCAGGCAAAACTGAAAATCCTCTTTGTCCGCCCATTCCTGTGCCTGTTTTTCTCCAAGGCTAAATACAAGAAGACGATGCATCTGGGAATGGACCTTATCCTCTTCACAGAAAGACCAGGTGAGCGCAGCCCACAAAATAGTTTCCATTTCTGTAAGTACTTTTTCTTCCCCATCTACCCAGACACAAAACCTTCCATCTGCATCATCTTTTTTCATTCCGATTGCTGTATACCATCTCATGACATTTCCTCCTTGTCATTTTCACTCTTTCTAATCTCTGCTTCTGATCTGTTTTCTTTCATAACTTGTTACCCATACATCATCATTTCCAGGAGTTTTGGAAGTACATACCCCAAAAGCATGCCTGCTGCCGTACAGATTCCGATATTCGGCCGCCGCAGTTTCCATACTTCCTGTGTTTTGGTCCCGATAATCCTTGTTCTTCCCGGTACGATCCACCTGAGTTTCCGATAAAACTCCATGAATCCCTGATTGTCAAAGCCAAAGGATCGTACACAGAAAACATCCCGTTCCTGTTCTTCTTCATCCAAAAGGAAAAAGCTTTTCTGTTCTTTCCCTTCTTTTCGGATCACGATATAAAATTCCGGAACTCCCCGTCTGGTTCCTTCTACGATCTTATCCATCTCATCGTAAAAGATCCTGCAGGACTCATATTTTCCGTTTTTTTCCGGCTGGCAGACTGCCAGGCTGTCCTCTTCAAGTGCCATATAACAGTTTTCTGCCTCCATGATCCTCCGGCTGATTTTTATGGCCTGACGAAGAAGCAGGATTATCGCAAGCGCCAGTGCAGTACACAAATATGCAAGATCCCAGCATCTTTTCTGGTATATGAAAAAGTATGCGCTGATTCCCTCTGCCACACTGCATATTGCTGTCATAATAAAATACTGTTCTTTAAGGTCCATCAGATGATATACATCATCTTCTGTCGCCTGTAGTCTCAAGGGCATCCATCCTTTCCGTCATGCCACGCTTATTTTATCCGGGGATTTCTTTTTTTCCTCTCGGCTTTTTATATAGTCTGTACATTCCCGGATGGTCTGTTCACACAGGTAATAAGAAAATTTCCCGATATGTGTGTCCTTTTCCCGGAGATTCAAACGGTTCTGAAGCCAGATATATGTGCTGTGTTTGGTCATATAACCATTTTTCCAGATTGCATCCAAAGCTCTGTGTGCTTCGATCCGCTTATTACGCAGATTGCTGTCAGCCATGGTTCCCATGGGACGCATACTCTTTTTGTGTGCCCCAATGTATGAATCACAGGAAGGATAGCCGCTGCATACATACAGGTATTTCTCCGGATCCAGGTTGTTATCCCCATAGACATAGGCTGCCGGCCTAAGTACCCCGGGTCTTTTGCAATATGGACAGTACAAGGTTTCCCGCATCTGTTTTTTCTTCTTTTTTGCCATCTGACGTCACTCCTTTCCATCTTTATCTCCGATGTTAAAGAATTCCCTTTTTCTGTGTCAACAGAATTCTTTGAAAATCATAAAAACATTTTCAGGAAGCTCTTTTGATAAGCCTTGTGATAATACCTTCTGCCACTTCATAGTTGTCGTTGATGCGGGTCACCACAAATCCGATCTTATCTTTCTTTCCCGGAAGTGCGGACATATTGCAGGAATGTGCCACGGCATTGACTCCGATATCAAGGCGGATAAAATAGGTTCCCTTATAGACTTCCGTAATAATCCCTGTATATTTTCCCTGTTTATGGCATTTCCGGAGGTTATCTTTATTGATATTGGCTGTCGGACTCTTTGCATCCACTTCTATAATGATCTGGTCAACAGAGCTTGCTTCCACCTTATTGACCATGACCAGCACCAGATCACCTACCTGGAATTTTTCTCCGGCATCTACCATCCACTCCCAGGCCATGTCTCTGGCCCGGACAGATACTTCTACACCAAAGACTTCCAGGCGGACTGCTTTGGGAGCTACTGCGATCACCCTTGCTTCTACGATTCTGCCTTCATAGAGCATTGGTTTTTCTGTATCTTCTCCGATATAAAAAGTCTGTCTCTTTTTAAGCATTGCATCTTTTCTGGATGCTACAACGCTCCGGCTCTTGTTATCCAGATCTTTGATGATGAAATCAATGTCACAGCCGAGCATATTGTTTGCGATACGGACCTGACGGTTTAAGGTATCCGCATTTTCACGCCCGTCGCCCTGAAGGTTGATCATCATTTCATTCATTGGGATAATGATCCGGAAACCATTAAAGTATGTAACAGCGACCATCCACCCGCTCTCCAGTTTTTCAATGCCCCCGAGCTGGCCCGTCAGGATCTTTCTGGTACGATGTGCATTCAAAAGCTGATGCCATCTGGCTTCTTCCTGTTCCTCCATGCTTTCAACCTGTGCGTCTACATCAATTGTCAAAACACCATCGTAGACCGCACGCGGAACATCTTTTTCCCCATTTCCCGCCAAAACTGTTTTTTTGGTATCCTCCATATACTTCCTCCTGTTCTTATTTATTTTTGTCTTCTCTGCTCCATCCAGAAGACTCCTGTTCCTCCGGTACTCAGGAAAGACAAAAGAAGACACAAAAAAAGCAGCCCGTTTAAAGCTGCTTTCTTCATGCCTTCTTTTTACAGATACCATTCTATAATACATGGAATTCTATGTCAATATTACCTTAATTGCAATAGCGTCGCATATCGGTTTCTTTTATGAAATTTCGAAAATTATTATTGCAACAATAGCGGCAACTATCATATATGAGTAAGCAAAGTTCAACATTGCAGATATTCCCGATCCATTTTCAAAATATCGAAGCGGTAAGGGCTACCGCGTTTTGGCGTACCACTATCAAGGTCGTCGCGTTTCACGACACCCCTTTTGCATACAGAAAAACCGCCGGACAGGTTTCCCCATACGGCGGCAGAATGTTTATTTGCCGAACAAGTCGCTGTGTGTGCCGGTGCGGGCCAGCGTCAGCACCAGAACATCATCTTCTATGCGGTAGACAAGCAGCCAGTCCGGGAGAATGTGACATTCCCGATGGCCTGCCCAATCGCCGGACAGGTCATGGTCACGGTTCTTATCCGGCAGCGGTTCGCCCATTGCCAGCAATGCTACGACCTGCTCCAGCAGTTCGATCTTCAAGCCACGCTTGATGGCTCGTTTGTAGTCTTTTTTGAAACTGGTCG
>ERZ773110.990-NODE-990-length-24702-cov-3.285268_pt1 | contig 24702 bp, 20 predicted proteins | sample MGYA00580568_ERZ773110 | MGnify/ENA primary metagenome ERZ773110 (study PRJEB29015, sample SAMEA2737870) | human gut metagenome | biome: human gut; feature: human-associated habitat; material: faeces | place: China | collected 2012 ... | reverse complement strand
AGCAGTTATTCGGTTATGAGCAAGTAGCGAAGCGGATTGCGAATATCCGCTTGACCTGAATCAAGAAAGCATATCAGTTACTTATATCGGCACAACTTGCAATATCCAACATCGTAGAATCCATCACCCTGTCAGAAAAGTAACACATTCCACAACACAGAACAGCGGCGTGGCCGGGAGGGGAGGAGCGCGAGGAGGGGACGATGGCCTTCGCAACTATGAATGCTTCCCCTCCTCGCACTTGCCGCATGCGAAATGCTCCCCCTGGAAAGGAAATCCACAGCCGCATGCGAAATGCCCCTCCTGGAAAGGAAATCCACAGCTGCATGCGAAATGCCCCTCCTGGAAAGGAAAAACCGCATGCGAAATGCTCCCTCCCGGAAAGGGATTCACTTCCAATTAATTTCATGCTAGAATAAAAAAAGAATAATAAGAAAAAGAATAATAAGAAAAACAATAACAAGAAAAAAATAATCAGGAAAAGAGGAAATCACATCATGGTAAAACAGAATATCGTCTTCGTAGAAAACACTCCGGGAAGTCTTCAGAAAGTCACAAAGATCCTTGCTGAGAATCAGATCGACATCTACGGCTTCGGCTGTTTCGATGCACCGGAGTTCGCAAACTTCCGTATGGTATGTGATGATCCGGAAAAAGCAGACCAGATCATGGCAGAAAACGGATATATGACCCGTATTACTCAGGCTATCCTGGTAGATCTTCAGGATGAGATCGGCGGCCTTGACAAGCTTCTCAGCGTCATGGGCGACAGCAACGTAAACCTTCATTACATTTACACCTTTTTCCACAGAGGTTTGAAAGTTCCGGTAGCGATCATGCACTGTGAGGATCTCCTTGTTGCAGAGAGTGTTCTCCGTAACAATGGCTTCAAGGTTCTGGATCGTCTAGTAGATCCGGATGGAGTTGAAGAAGCGTAAGGACATATTCCGGAAAAAATGACAAACAGGAATGACGTATTCACGTATTGAAGTTTTGACAGGGCAATGCTACAATAAAAGAGCGTGTCAGGAAACAGGAAAAACGTTTCCGGGCACGCTCTTATTTACATGTACAACGAGCTGTGGCGAGATTCTGATGAGTGCTGTACAGATCGGAGAAGTAGGCACAGCTACGTTTATAACGGAATGTACATACAATGGAGGAAATCGATGAAAAGAGAAAGTTTCAGAAAAGGTATGAAGGATGGAGTTCCCATCGCTCTTGGATATTTTGCGGTATCCTTTACCTTTGGCATGATGGCTGTTGCCGGCGGCTTGAGTATCTGGCAGGCAGTCCTGATCTCCCTGACCAACCTGACATCGGCCGGTCAGTTTGCGGGACTGGACATTATTTTTGCGGGAGGCTCCATGTGGGAGATGGCAATGACCCAGCTGATCATCAACCTGAGATACTGCCTGATGTCATTTTCCCTGTCCCAGAAATTCCGGCGTGAGGAGTCCGGTATCCTGAAATACATCGCTGCTTTTGGTATCACCGATGAAATTTTCGGGATCAGTGCGGCTCAGGAGGGAAAGGTCAGTGTATTTTATAATTACGGAGCCATGTGCGTGGCAATTCCCGGATGGACTCTTGGAACTCTGGCAGGAGGAATCTCCGGAAGCCTTTTGCCGGATTTTATGCTTAGTGCGTTGAGCGTTGCCATTTACGGAATGTTCCTGGCCATCATCATCCCGCCGTCCAAAAAGAGCAGACCGGTTCTTGGGGTGGTTGCGGCATCCATGGCAGTCAGCACTGTTTTTGCGGTGACACCGGTGTTAAAACAGGTATCATCCGGATTTATGATCATTATCACAACACTTCTGGTAGCAGGCCTGGCAGCTTATTTCTGCCCGCTGGAAGAGAAAGGGGAAGCCGTTCATGAGTCATAATGTATATCTTTATATCCTGGTGATGGCAATTGTCACCTATCTCATCCGTATGCTGCCCCTTGCTCTTGCAAAAAACGAGATCAGAAGCCCGTTTATCAAGTCCTTTCTGTATTATGTGCCATATGCCTGTCTGGCAGCCATGACCTTCCCGGCCATCCTGAAGGCCACAGACAGCATCATCTCCGGTGCAGCAGGTTTCCTGGTAGCACTTATTGCTGCATATAAGGAAAAAAGCTTGATCACAGTAGCCCTGCTGGCATGTGCGGCGGTGTTTATCGTGGAGAGGGTTCTGGTATTTATTTGAAGAGGGGATATGCGGAAATATAATACGCAGGAGGGAGCTTCGAAAAGCTCCCTCCTTTTTCATTTATTCACCTAAAAATCCAAGATCGATCTCTCCGTCAAACACCGTAGTTGCAGGTCCTGTCATATATACAAGGTTTTCATCTCTTTCCCAGGAGATGTTTAAGTCTCCGCCAAGAAGCTGTACAGTAACCGGTTTGTTGCCGTCAACCTTGTCATTGAGGATGGAAGCTACCGTAACTGCGCAGGCGCCTGTGCCGCAGGCAAGGGTTTCTCCGGAGCCACGCTCCCATACGCGCATCTTTACGGTGTGGCGGTCGATCACCTGAACAAACTCAGTGTTGACTCTGTCCGGGAAGCATACGTGATTTTCAAAGGACGGGCCGATCTTTTCCAGGTCAAGGCTGTCCACATCGTCTACGTAGATGATGGCATGAGGAGTACCCATGGAAACTGCGGTCATGTGATATTCTTTTCCGTCGACGGTGATGGGAGCGTCGATCACCTGTTCGGTTTCGGCAACCACCGGGATCTCTTTTGCAGTGAGGATCGGGGAGCCCATGTTGACTTTTACCATGGAGGCCTTGCCGTCGCGGATAGTAAGATCTACATATTTGATACCGCTTCTTGTGGCGATGCTTAAAGAAGTTTTGTCCACAATGCCGTGGTCATAGACATATTTGGCAACGCAGCGGATACCGTTTCCGCACATGGCACCCTGAGAGCCGTCCAGATTGTACATATCCATCTCGCAGTCTGCAATCTCCGACGGGCGGATCAGGATCAGCCCATCGGAACCAATGCCAAAATGACGGTCGCTGACAAATTTTGCCACTGCGGCCGGATCCTTAACAGTTTCCTCGAAACAGTTTACATATACATAATCGTTTCCAATGCCGTGCATTTTCGTGAATTTCATAATAGTAGCCTCCTCTTGTTTCTGAATATTATACTTGTTTTTTCTGTTGGAGCACAAGACCCACATGAAAAAAACACGCAGGTTTTTTCCATTTGTTGCCTTTAATAGTATAGTATATTGGACAATTGTTATCGAAAAGTGAATTTTCCCTGTGAAATTCCCATAAATTACAGGTGGATTTTCGGATTTATGGGTTTTATATGCTTGCATTTTGTCAGAAACATGGTATCATAAAACAAAGTAATATGCATGGAGATGTATAATTATGCTGTACATTACGAATTGGACTGACAGAAGCAGAGAGACAGTTAACGTAAAGTACATAGAATTCAGGAGGAAGAAAAAATGAAGAGAAAATTTATGGCACTTGCACTTGCAGCAGCTATGACAGTTTCTATGACATCCGCTGTTTTTGCAGCAGATGAGATCAAGAGCGCAGATGATCTGGAGGGTAAGAAGATCGGTGTTCAGCTTGGAACAACCGGTGATGCAAACGCTACAGAGGTTAAAGACGCAACAGTAGAGAGATACAACAAAGGTAATGACGCTGTTATGGCTCTGAAACAGGGTAAGATTGACTGCGTAGTGATCGACAGCGAGCCTGCCAAGAAATTTGTTGAGAAAAACGATGATCTTGAGATCGTTGAGGATATTTTTGATAAAGAGGAGTATGCAATCTGTCTTTCCAAAGATAATGCAGACCTTACCAAAGAGTTTAACGAGGCTCTGAAGGCTCTGAAGGATGACGGAACTCTGGATTCCATCAGAGATAACTATATCGGTGATGATGCAGGTAAGACACCATATGAGACTCCTAAGGATGCAGATCACTCCAAGGGAACTCTTACCATGGCAACAAACGCAACCTTCCAGCCATACGAATACTATGACGGAGATAAGATCGTAGGTATTGATGTTGATATCGCTCAGGCTGTCTGCGACAAGCTTGGATATGAGCTGAAGGTCGAGGATATGGAGTTTGATGCGATCGTAAATTCTGTTAAATCCGGAAAAGCTGATTTTGGTGCTGCAGGAATGACAGTAACAGAGGATCGTAAAAAGAGCGTTGATTTCACTGATCCGTACACAACTGCAGAGCAGGTTGTTATTGTAAAGAAATAATTTTGCACAGAGAAATCAGAGGATTCTGAACGGATAAGCTGAGAAACAGATATTCGTTGCAGGGTTCAGTAGCGAATGATCAGGTTCCGGATATCCGGGTATGTTTTCCGGATTTCGGAACCTGTAGTTTTGGAAAGGGTGGAAATTTTGAGTCTTATTGAACAGTTTCAGTTTAACTTTCTGGACGACAATCGCTGGCAGTTCATTTTGTCCGGTCTGAAAAATACCATCATCATTACTTTTTTTGCTGTACTTCTTGGTATTTTTCTGGGATTTGTTATTGCTATTGTCCGTTCTACACATGATAAGACAGGTAAGCTTAAGATCCTTAATGTGATCTGTCGTGTTTATCTGACTGTGATCCGTGGCACCCCAACGATGGTACAGCTGCTGATCGTATTTTATGTTATTTTTGCAACCATAGATCCGGGTAAGATAGTTGTTGCCATTATCGCCTTTGGTATGAACTCTGCTGCATACGTGGCTGAGATCGTCCGTTCCGGTATCATGTCTATTGATCAGGGACAGTTTGAGGCAGGACGGAGCCTGGGTCTTAACTATACACAGACTATGATCAAGATCATTCTTCCGCAGGCGGTCAAGAACATCCTGCCGGCCCTTGGAAACGAGCTGATCGTACTTTTGAAGGAGACATCCATCAGTGGTTATATCGGACTTATGGATCTGACCCGTGGCGGAGACATTATCCGAAGCCAGACCTACAGTGCACTGTTCCCGCTGCTGGTAGTAGCTGCGATCTATCTTGTGATCGTTTGCTTCCTTACCTATCTGGTAGGAAGACTTGAAAGGAGGCTGAGAACCAATGAGCGTAAGTAATGAAGTGCTTCTGGATGTACAGGGACTTGAAAAGGCCTATGGCGGCAATCAGGTTCTCAACGGGATCACCACACAGATCCGCAGAGGTGAAGTAGTAGCCATTATCGGACCATCCGGCTGTGGTAAATCTACATTCCTCCGTTCCCTGAATCTCCTTGAGGAGCCGACCGGGGGAAAAATCCTCTTTGAGGGAACCGACATCACAGATTCCAAGGTGGATATCAACCGTCATCGTCAGAAGATCGGAATGGTATTCCAGCAGTTCAATCTGTTTCCTCATAAGACAGTAAAAGAGAACATCATGCTCGCACCGGTGACACTGAATCTTATGAGTAAGGAAGAGGCTGAAAAAACGGCACTGGAGCTTCTGGAGCGAGTAGGTCTTCCGGATAAGGCAGATTCCTATCCGGACATGCTTTCCGGCGGTCAGAAGCAGCGTATCGCCATTGCAAGATCTCTTGCCATGAACCCGGACGTGATGCTGTTTGATGAGCCTACATCTGCTCTTGATCCGGAGATGGTAGGAGAGGTCCTGGAACTGATGCAGGAGCTTGCAAGATCCGGCATGACCATGGTTGTGGTAACTCATGAGATGGGCTTTGCCCGCGAGGTGGCAACCAGAGTCCTCTTCATTGATGAAGGAAAGATCCAGGAAGAAAATTCTCCTAAGGAATTCTTTGCAAATCCAAAGAATAAGAGACTTCGAGAGTTTCTTTCAAAGACATTATAATGACATTATAAATATAAGAATATTAAAAACGGATGCTTTATCCTCCTGTGGAAATGCTGCAGGAGATAAAGCATCCGTTTTTTGTAGTGCTAGTTGCAAAAAAATCCTTTTTCTTTCCGCTGCTCAGTGGATTTCTTCACCGGCAGTTTTCTGTGCGGCTTTTATTTCGTTGTAACAGTATTTGATGATAGATTTTCTGGTTATGATCCCGATGAAGGAGCCCTGGTCATCTACCACCGGCACGAAGTTCTGATTAATGGCGCGATCCAGGAGATCTTCCATATTGGAATCTGCATGGACTGGTTTATAGGTGGCGCGACGTGGGATCGCCATGATCGGGATTCCTTCTGTTTCCTTGATGTCGTGAATATCTGCACGGCGCATGCCCCAGAGGAGATCTCCCTCTGAGATAGTGCCAAGATATTTGCCGTCCATGGTGAGGATAGGAATGCAGGAGTACTTGCGGTGCTCCATTTTTTCGAGGGTCTGGCGAAGAGTTTCATCCTCAAAGATGTAGGCTACTTCGCTTTTGGGAATCAGAAAAAACAGAATGTTCACGTTATTACCTCATTTCCGCAAAAATTATAAATAAATCTGTAGGCTGTTTTAGAGAAGCTGAAGTCCGTGTGTCTCTGCAGCATCTGTGATCTCCTTCGGCCAGAGAGAGACATGTACTTCTCCGATGTGTGCTTTACGAAGGAAGAACATACAGATCCTAGACTGTCCGATACCACCACCGATGGTGTACGGAAGCTCTTTGTTCAGGATTGCTTTCTGGAATGGAAGCTCTCTTCGGTCATCACAGCCTGCTTCGGTGAGCTGGCGGTCAAGTGCGTCCTCGTCAACACGGATTCCCATTGAGGAAAGCTCAAGGGCAATGTCAAGTACCGGATAGTATACGAGGATATCACCGTTCAGTTCCCAGTCATCATAGTCCGGGGCACGTCCGTCGTGGCGCTCGCCGTTGGTGAGGGTTTTGCCGACTTTCATAAGGAAGACAGCACCCTTTTCACGGGTGATTCGATATTCACGTTCCTTCGGTGTGCAGTCCGGATACATGTCAAGAAGCTCCTGAGTTGTGATAAAAAAGATATCCTTTGGAAGGATCTCCTCGATGTAGTCATACTGTACAGCCATGTATTTCTCGGTTTTACGAAGGACACTGTAAATGGTGCGTACGGTTTCCTTGAGAGTCTCCATGGAACGTTCTTCTTTGGAGATGATCTTTTCCCAGTCCCACTGGTCTACGTAAACAGAGTGGATATTGTCCAGATCTTCATCCCGGCGGATGGCTACCATATCTGTGTAAAGACCTTCTCCGTGAGAAAATCCGTATTTTTTCAGTGCGTAGCGTTTCCATTTGGCAAGGGAGTGTACGATCTCGGCGTTGCTTCCTTCGATAGCCTTGATATCAAAGCTTACCGGGCGCTCTACACCATTAAGGTTGTCGTTAAGGCCGGATTCCGGTGCTACAAATGTTGGAGCGGATACTCGAAGAAGGTTCAGCTTCTGTGAGAGTGTCTGCTGGAAGAAATCTTTTACTGTTTTGATCGCAATCTGTGTGTCATGGAGGTTCAGGTCTGCATGATAGGTTGCGGGGATTGTGATTGTATTCATTATCGGCTCCTCCTGATGATTTTTAGGCTTATTGCTCTGTGGGGTATTATAACAGAAAATGGGTGGAGTGGCAATATAATGAGAGGGGAAGACTTTTGGGGTATCGTAGAAAAATACTGGGTATTAAATGCCTGGTGTGATATACTGAAAAAAGAATGCTTATGTTTACGATGGAAATATAAATATCCGTTTTAACGGATAGAATGGAGGGAGCTTATGGCAGGGCCAAGGGGTCAGGTTTGTGGGGGTAAGGTTGTAAATGGCAGGTGTTCATTATGTGGGATGCCTTACAGAAATGATGAGGTGTTATATCATCTGAATGAGCCCCGTGAGATACATTATAAACATGCTTCCGCCAAAGTGCGGGATATGATGCGGCAGTATGGACAGGATGCTGATCAAACAACACAACATAACGGAAACGTAAACCGGAATACGAACGCAAACCGGAATACGAATGCAAGCCGCAATACCGATTTGAATCGGAATCTAACCGGAAGCCGGAATACAGGTGCAGCAGCCGGACGTAAGACTGCAGCGGCAGTTAATACCAGGAATAAAACAACGGTGGGCAGAAATCGTGCAGAAGTTTTAGATCAGGGAAAAAAACAGCAAAAAAAAGATCAGAAAAGCAGCGGGGCAGGCTGGATCATATGGTTTATAGTGACACTGGCCATGCTGCTTCCGAAATTATGGGATTTTATTGCAGACTGGATCGGAACGAATTTGTGAGAATATTTCTGCAGTGAGATCAGGCAGTGCTAAGTGTCTGTATTTTCGTGTATACAGAAATATCCCTTTTCTTTTCTCCTCAGCTGTGTTATACTCATGCCTAGCACAACATATAGATGAAAAACAATATATAGAGGATATAGGTACTATATATAGTATTTGCATAGCGACTTATATATAGCACAGGGAGGGATGAGCAATGTTATATGTGATCAAGAAAGACGGGACAAGAGAGGAGTTTAATCCGCAGAAGATCGTGGCTGCCGTGAACAAATCCGCAGAGCGTATTCTTTATACTTTTTCAGACGAGGAGAAGGATTTTATCTGCCGTTTTGCCCAGGAGCATGCGGATTCCCTTGGAAAGAATGAGATCGAGATCCAGGAGATGCACAACATCGTGGAGGGGGCTCTGGAGCGTGTGAATCCGGCAGTTGCCAAGAGCTACCGTGATTATCGGAATTACAAGCTGGATTTTATCCATATGATGGATGATGTCTATACCAAGAGTCAGGCGATCCGTTATATCGGTGATAAAAGTAATGCCAATACAGACAGCGCCCTTGTTGCCACGAAACGAAGCCTGATCTTTAATGAGCTGAACAAGGAACTCTATCGGAAGTTTTTTATGAACCGTAATGAGCTTCAGGCATGTAAGGACGGCTACATTTATATTCATGACCAGTCTGCACGTCTGGATACCATGAATTGCTGTCTGTTCGATGTGGCAGCTGTTTTAAGTGGCGGTTTTGAGATGGGTAATGTCTGGTATAACGAGCCGAAGACTCTGGATACAGCCTTTGATGTTATGGGGGATATCATTCTCAGTACAGCAGCACAGCAGTATGGTGGCTTTACAGTGCCGGAGGTTGATAAGATCCTGGCACCGTATGCAAAGAAGAGCTATGATAAATATATTTCCGAATTTATGAAATACTCGGACGAGAGCTGGAGTGGCCGTGAGGAGAGAGCTATTGAGTATGCTCTTGATAAGGTCCGCAGGGATTATGACCAGGGCTGGCAGGGAATTGAGTACAAGCTGAATACCGTCGGTTCTTCCAGAGGTGATTATCCGTTTGTTACGGTGACACTTGGTCTCGGAACCGAGCAGTTTGAGAAGATGTGTACGATTTCCCTTCTTGAGGTCCATCAGGGAGGTCAGGGTAAGGCCGGACACAAGAAACCGGTACTTTTCCCGAAGATCGTATTCCTTTATGACAAAGAGATCCATGGTCCAGGAAAGTGCTGTGAGGATATTTTTGAGGCTGGTGTGGAGTGTTCCTCCAAAACCATGTATCCGGACTGGCTGTCTATGTCCGGCGCAGGCTATATTTCCAGTATGTACAGGAAATACAAGAAGGTCATCAGCCCGATGGGATGCCGTGCTTTCTTAAGTCCGTGGTATGAGCGTGGCGGTATGGAGCCGGCGGATGAGAATGATACGCCTGTTTTTGTGGGACGTTTTAACATTGGTGCGGTAAGCCTTCATCTTCCGATGATCCTTGCAAAGGCCAGAGCGGAGAGCAGAGATTTCTATGAGGTTCTGGATTTCTATCTGGAAATGATCCGTAACCTGCACATCCGCACTTACGAATATCTGGGACAGATGCGTGCATCCACCAACCCGCTTGCATACTGTGAAGGCGGTTTCTACGGCGGACATCTGAAACCGAATGAAAAGATTGGCAAGATCCTGAAGCCTATGACAGCTTCCTTCGGTATCACAGCGTTAAATGAGCTTCAGGAACTTTACAATGGCAAATCCATTGCCGAGGATGGGGCGTTTGCTCTGGAGGTCCTGAAATATATCAATGACAAGGTAAATCAGTACAAGAAGGAAGATGGTTATCTTTATGCGATCTACGGAACACCGGCAGAGAGTCTTTGTGGCCTGCAGGTAGAGCAGTTCCGTAAGATGTATGGAATCATTGAGGGCGTTTCTGACAGACCATATGTGAGCAACAGCTTCCACTGCCATGTAACAGAGGATGTAACTCCGATCGAGAAACAGGATCTGGAGGGACGTTTCTGGGAACTCTGCAATGGAGGTAAGATTCAGTATGTACGTTATCCGATCGGCTACAATAAGGAAGCTATCCGTACACTGATCCGCAGAGCCATGGATCTGGGATATTATGAGGGAGTGAACCTTTCTCTTGCATACTGTGACGATTGTGGTCATGAGGAACTGGAGATGGATGTATGCCCTGTCTGCGGTTCCAGAAATCTGACCAAGATCGACCGTATGAACGGATATCTTTCCTACAGCCGTGTCCATGGAGATACTCGCCTGAATGAGGCGAAGATGGCTGAGATCGCTGAGCGAAAATCTATGTAAATGCTGGCTGTCCGATCAACTGTGGAACAGTGATCGGATGTGGAGCCAGACAGTATAAAAATATCCCGCAGAGCTGCCGGTAAGACCAGCAGCCGTCTGCGGGATATTTTTATGTAAAGTGAAGTTTTATAGTTCACTTTGTATTCTGAGTCCGTAAAATGATCATTTAATGATAGTTCCGGTCTTCTCACGGTAGCCGTCTTTTGCATGGGCCATGTCTGTGATGATGGTACGGCGTCCGGTTCCCTTCTCCACGAAGGAAACACCTGCTTCGATCTTAGGAAGCATGGAGCCTGCCGCAAACTGTTTGCCGGCAATATATTTCTTGGCATCTTCTATGGAAATAGTATCCAGATAAGATTCGTGATCCGTATTATGGTCAAGGCTTACTTTCTCGACGCTTGTAAGGATCATCAGAGTGTCAGCGTTCAGTTCTTCTGCAAGAAGTCCTGCTGCCAGGTCTTTCTCGATGATGGCGCTGGCACCATTCAGCTGAGTTCCCTGCTCAAGAACCGGGATTCCGCCGCCGCCTGCGGCAATGACGATCTGCTCTGCTGCAGAGAGGACCTTTACGGTTTCAATCTCTACGATCTTCTGTGGCTTCGGTGCTGCAAGGATACGTCTGTACTGGCCCTCGCCCACCTTTGTGACAAAGTTTCCTTTTTCTTCTTCAGCCTCGGCCTCTTCTGCGTTAAGAACACGTCCAATGATCTTCTCCGGCTCTGCAAATGCTTCATCGTATGGATCGATGACAACCTGTGTCAGAACTGTGCTGACCGGTTTGTAGATCCCTCTGGAGATAAGCTCAGCACGGATGGCGTTCTGAAGGTCATAGCCGATATAACCCTGGCTCATGGCGGAACATACGGACATTGGTGCAAATGTATAATCAGGATGTGCCTTACCGAATTCATTCATTGCGGTGTGGATCATCCCTACCTGCGGACCGTTGCTGTGGGAGATCACTACGCGGGTTCCCTCCTCTACCAGATCTGCGATTACCTTCGCTGCGAGTTTTGTAGCTGTTTTTTGCTCTGGAAGTGTGGTGCCAAGTGCCCGGTGGCCTAATGCAACTACTACGGTTTTTTCGCTCATAGGAAATACCTCGTTTCTCTTAAAAATTGGAATGAAATCAGTTACTGTATCCAGTAACGAGTACATCGAAAACGATGCACGAATATTATATTTTATTATAAAAGACCTATGTGGGAAATGCAATAGAAAATCGAGTGTTTTCCGAGACAGGAAAAACCGCCTGATCCAGTCAGACGGTTTGCTTCCTACTATTTTTTGAGGGGGGAGATAGAGAGTGGTTTTTCATCTATCCAACACCTATTATATAGAGAAAATATGTTTAAAATATGTCATTAATCTAAAAGAAATGGAAAATTTATAAAGAAAGTTTAAACAAACTTTATAATTTTTATATCCGGTTGCGCATGGTCTGAAAATGTGATACATTGAAAAAGTCTTGATCCTGCATTCTGCGGGATCTGTTCACGCATCGTTTCGATGCAGAAATCCATTTTATTTTATCGAAAAAACATTGATCATGCACCATTTGCCGGGGAGGGATGCCTTTGTCTGTGGAAAAGTAAGTTTCTGTAAAAAAAACATGTGTATAAGAAATGCCAGATCAGGCAGAAATGAGGAAGAGCCATGAAAAACAGAATATGGAAACAGATGAAGAAAGTCGGAATTGTGACAGTGCTGGCAGGAGCCATGCTGGGAGGAACAATAGAACCGGAGCTGACTCTGGGAGCAGATTTTTTGCCGGGACAGGCACCGTTTATCGATCAGAGTGTGTTCTGGAAAGACATAAAATCCGGACAGGCGGAGCTTGGGATCCGGATTCGCGGCCTGAATGAATGGCTGTCCGGGAGAAGGTTTTCGGAGGATAAGGAGAAAAATGAGAAGTGGGACGATGAACTTCAGAAGATTGAAGATCCATCGGTGGAGCAGGAAGAAGAGATAGAGCAGGAACTGCCAGAGGATGATTGGCAGCAGGAAAAGGAGCCAGAGCAGGAGCTGCCGGAGGATGACTTGCAGCAGGAAGAAGAGCCAGAACAGGAACTTTCAAAGGATGAGGATGACTTGCAGCAGGAAGAGAAGGCAGAACAGGAATTGCCGGTGGATAAGGTTGTGGAAGGAATCGGAATAGAAATGGAGGAAGGATATGAGCACGTGGAGCAGCTGGCATCCGGGGAAACAGTACAGCCGGAGGATGAAGAGCAGGAGAAAACGGGTCCGCTCACACCGGAAGGAACGTCGACCGGAGGGGAAAATGTAGGAAATGAAGAGGAAGGTGAGTCTGAGGAGACGCAAAAGCTGACGCTGGTCACGTATATTTCGGAGTATTTTGTTCCGGAAACGGATTCTGTCCCGAAAAATATGGCTGCACAGCAGATTTCTGTAAGGAGCCAGAGCGGTGAAGCTACAGAGATCACAAAGCTGGAAAGCGTGCTGAACGTGGAGCAGAACGGGCAGGATGAGATCTTTTTCCGTATCCCGCTGATCCTGCGGCAGGAATACCGTTTTCCGGCAGAGAAAAGCAGTTATCCTGTGATTCAGGAGGAACCGCTTCAGAAGGACTGTACCGGTGCGGGAACCTTTCTCATGACAGAAGAAAACGGGGAAGAGCTGGTGATCGCGATCGCAGAGGGAATCTCGCCTATGCTGGACGTGGAGGCTGCTGAGGCTGATATGGAATTGTCGGTAACTGCACAGAATGAAAAAATGAAAGCAGGGCAGACCATCCGTTATCAGGTAGAGATAGCCAATACCGGAAAGCTGGATCTTGCAGATATCCGTCTGACCAGCAGCCTTTCCTGCCCTAAGATCCGGCAGCTGTGGGAAGATGCAGAAGGCCTTCTAACAGAAGGGGCTGTGGCGGAATTTGCAGAATTAAAAGCCGGAGAGAGCAGGAGCTTTTATGTACAGGCGCCGCTTCTGGATGAACAGGAAAAAGATCTGGAGCACCAGGTGGAAGCAGAGGCCAGGGTGAAGGACAGAGTGGAGGAGGTGATCCGGAAGAACGCTTCCACTATAAATGGTCTGGAGGCACTGAAGGCGGATCTTTCTGTAAAGAAAACTGCAGACAAAGAAACCGCTGCACCGGGTGAGACTGTGACCTATCAGATCTGTATCGTGAATACCGGTGAAAAAACGCTTCATTCGGTTGTGGGAACGGAGCGCTTTCAGGCAGCAGGGATCCATGCACAGTTTCTGGAGCAGGAAGGTGTAACGCTCAACAGCAGCCGTACAAAGGCAATGATCCAACAGATCCCGCCGGGAGAGGCAGTTTCTCTTCAGGCTGTGGTGAAGATCCCGGGAAAAACAGCGGATCAGAAGCTTTTTAACCAGGTGACGGTCACAAGCCAGGAAACCGGAGAGCGATTGATGGAGGCCTCCGCTTCTGTCATGGTAAAAGGAGAGGTGGCTATTACGCCGGAAGAAGGGCTGCCTTTGCAGGGAGATGACCAGGGTCCGGCTTCCGGTCAGATACAGATGGCAAGAACTGCGTCCACACATCCGAAGACCGGAGATGATACCAGGAGGGATTTGTGGACGCTTCTGGCAGTGACAGCTTTGGTGACTGTGCTGGGCAGCATCTGGCTCCGGAAAAAATATGCGGATATTTATGGAAAAAGCTGATGTTACTGAGAACGGAGTGAACAGTAACAAGCTGATATTTTACGAGGCGACCGTACCTCAAAGAAACGTTGAAAACAGGGGGGAGGTGTGCTATTCTATATGGTATGTACAGAAAATAAGAACAGTATATTTCCCGCCTCCGGTGTGCTGCCCGTCAGACCGGAAAAAGGGAAGATGGAGGAGAAAAATGAATCTTTTATCCTTATTGGAACATCTTGAATACAAATGCCTTCAGGGAAGTACAGAGCAGGAGGTTTCTTCTGTTGTATATGATTCCCGTAAAGTAGAAGAAGGGAGCCTTTTTATCTGCATCAGAGGTGCGGTCGTGGATGGACATAAATTTATACCTGATGTTGTGGCAAAGGGTGCGAAGACACTCATCGTGGAAGAAGCGGTGGAGGCACCGGAGGATGTGACAGTGATCCAGGTAGAGGATACCCGTTACGCCATGGCCTTTATTTCAGCAGCATGGTTCGGACATCCGGCAGAAAAGCTCAAAACCATCGGTATCACCGGAACCAAAGGAAAAACAACTACAACCTATATGGTGAAATCGATCCTTGAGAATGCCGGATATAAGGTTGGTCTGATCGGAACCATTGAGGCTGTTATCGGGGAGAAGCATATCCCGGCAGCCAACACGACACCGGAATCCTATATGGTACAGAAATATTTTCATGATATGGTAGAAGCAGGCTGCGATGCGGTCGTTATGGAGGTTTCCTCACAGGGACTGATGCTTCACAGGACCCAGGGATTTGTGTTTGATTTTGGAATTTTCACAAATATTGAACCAGATCATATCGGACCGAATGAGCATAAGGACTTTGATGATTATCTGCACTGCAAATCCATGCTTCTCAGACAGTGTAAGGTTGGTATCGTAAATCGTGATGATGAACACTTTGACCGCATTATCGAAGGCCACACCTGTAAACTTGAAACCTATGGATTTTCCGAAAAAGCAGATCTCCGTGCAGAGGACGCCAGACTCGTTGGAAGAAAGGGCTATCTGGGAATTTCCTATCATGTTAAGGGACTTATGGATTTTCCTGTGGAGATCGATATTCCAGGTAAGTTCAGCATTTACAATTCTCTGACTGCCATTGCCATCTGCCGCCATTTTAAGGTATCCGAGGAGAATATCATCAAAGCTCTGAAGGTGGCCAGGGTCAAAGGCCGTATTGAGATGATCAAGGTATCTGACGAATTCACACTGATGATCGATTACGCACATAATGCCATGGCGCTGGAGAGCCTTCTCGGAACACTGAAGGAATATGATCCGCACAGACTGGTATGCCTGTTTGGCTGTGGCGGAAACCGTTCCAAGCTACGCCGTTATGAGATGGGTGAGGTTTCAGGAAAGATGGCAGATCTGACCATCATTACTTCAGATAATCCGCGAGATGAGGATCCACAGGCCATCATCGATGATATCAAGATCGGAATGGCAAAAACAGATGGAAAATATGTAGAGATCCCGGATCGTAAAGAGGCGATCGCCTACGCGATCCATCACGGTGAGCCGGGAGATATCATCGTCCTTGCCGGAAAGGGACATGAGGATTATCAGGAGATCAAGGGTAAGAAATATCCCATGGATGAGCGTGTACTGATCCGGGAGATCCTGGAAGAAGATCAGAAAGCGTAAATGGATGATCTATGCAGATGTGATCATTGATATTTCTCATGAAAAGCTGGACCGGGATTTTCAGTATCGTGTACCTGAGGAACTGGTGCAGGCAATAAAACCCGGAGTTGTGGTCACAGTGCCCTTCGGAAAGGGAAATACCCTTCGGAAAGGCTATGTGACCGGGATCTCCGGAACGGCAAAATATGATGCGTCAAAGCTCAAGGAGATTCGGGGAGTGTCCACAGACAGTGAGACAACAGAATCCCGGCTGATCGCACTTGCGGCCTGGATGAAGGAGACCTATGGCTCCACTATGATCCAGGCACTGAAAACAGTTCTGCCTGTAAAAGACAAGGTCCGTGCAAAAGAGAAAAGACTGATCCTTTTTACAGGGAAAAAGGAAGAGGGGCAGGCACTTCTTGGCAAGCTGGAAGGCAGCCGTTTTAAAGCACGTGAGCGGTTCCTTCGGGCAATCCTGGAGGCCGGGAGCCTGGATTATACCTATGCCTCCAAAGAGCTTGGAGCCGGCATTTCCGTTCTTGATTTTTTTGAGAAAAAAGGTCTGATAACTATTGAAAGTCAGGAAATGTATCGCATTCCCGAGGGGCTCGGCCTGGTGAAGGAGAACATGGAGCTGAGTCTGAACCAGGAACAGCTTTTGGCGGCAGAGCAGATCTTTCGGGAATGGCAGGAGCCGGACCCAAGGCCTGCACTTCTTTTCGGAGTGACCGGAAGCGGAAAGACCCAGGTTTATATGCGCCTGATCCAGAAGGTACTGGAGGAGGGAAAACAGGCGATCGTGCTGATCCCTGAGATCGCGCTTACTTATCAGACAGTCAGGCGCTTTTATGCCGTGTTCGGAGATAAGGTTTCGGTTCTGAATTCCAGACTTTCCCAGGGAGAACGTTATGATCAGTTCAAAAGAGCAAAACGTGGTGAGATCCAGGTGATGGTAGGACCCAGATCCGCACTGTTCACACCGTTTTCAGATCTGGGACTGATCGTTATCGACGAAGAGCATGAACCCACCTACAAAAGTGAGAATACGCCAAGGTACCATGCACGTGAGACTGCCATTGAGAGGGCGCGGATGGAACATGCCCGCGTGGTCATGGGATCAGCCACTCCGTCATTGGAAGCCTACAGTCATGCCTGTGACGAAGAATATCTTCTGGTAAAGTTAAACGCACGTTATGAGGAAAGGCCTCTTCCACAGGTATCAATTGTGGATCTTCGGGAAGAATTAAAGAAAGGAAACCGCTCGGTACTGAGTCTGGAGCTGAAGAGGGATCTGGAGCAGGTCCTTGAAAGAAGAGAACAGGCCATGCTGTTTCTGAACCGGAGAGGATATGCGGGCTTTGTTTCCTGCAGAGCCTGCGGTCACGTTATGAAATGTCCCCACTGTGATGTATCTCTAAGTGAACACAATGGCAATCGTCTGATCTGTCATTATTGCGGCTATGAGACTGTAAAACCGGAAATCTGTCCGTCCTGTGGTTCACCGCACATTGGTGGATTTAAGGCAGGAACCCAGCAGATCGAGAAGGTCATTGAAAAAGAATTCCCGAAAGCCAGGGTACTTCGAATGGATTTTGATACCACAAGGACCAAGGACAGCTATGAGAAGATCCTGGCTTCTTTTGCAAAGCATGAGGCAGATATTCTGGTGGGGACCCAGATGATCGTCAAGGGACATGATTTTCCGAATGTGACCCTGGTAGGAGTGATCGCAGCAGATCTTTCGCTGAATATGGATGACTATCACTGCGGGGAGCGTACATTTCAGCTTCTGACTCAGGCAGTTGGACGTTCCGGCAGAGGGAACCGCCCGGGGCAGGCGGTGATCCAGACATATCAGCCGGAGCATTACAGTATCCAGGCTGCGGCTATTCAGGATTATGAGAAATTTTATAAAGAAGAAATGGGGTATCGGATGCTTCTGGACTATCCGCCGGCAGCCCATATGATGACTGTTTTTGGCGCCTGCCAGGATGAAGAACTTCTGAAAAATGCCATGTATTATATAGAAGTTTTTATCCGCAGGGTAAGTCCGAAGGAAGAGCTTCACATGATCGGACCTGCAGCTGCATCGGTAGGTAAGGTAAAGGATGTTTATCGTCAGGTGATCCATCTGAAGCACAGAGATATCTGTTTTCTCACAGCAGTCAGAGAGAAGCTGGAGAAATATATAGAGATAAATTCCGGATTCCGGAAAATATACATTCAATTTGATATGAATTAAAGGAGAAGAAAAATGGCACTTAGAACAATCCGTGTACAGGGGGATTCTGTACTGACAAAAAAATCCCGGACAGTAGACAAAATGACACCGAGGATCGGGGAACTGATCACAGATATGCTGGATACCATGTATGATGCAATGGGTGTTGGCCTCGCTGCACCACAGGTAGGAATTCTGAAACGTATCGTTGTCATCGATGTAGGTGAGGGCCCGATCGTGCTGATCAATCCGGAGATCCTTGAGACAAGCGGCGAGCAGACCGGTGACGAGGGATGCCTGAGTGTTCCGGGAATGGCAGGACAGGTAACACGTCCGAACTATGTGAAGGTAAAAGCACTTGATGTAAATATGAACGAACAGATCTACGAGGGAGAGGGCCTTCTGGCAAGAGCGTTCTGTCATGAGATTGACCATCTGGATGGAAAAATGTATACAGAACTTGTGGAGGGAGAACTTCACAAGGTAACTTATGATGAAGAAGACTAAAGGCGGGATACTATGAAGATTATTTATATGGGAACTCCGGACTTTGCGGTGGCGCCTCTTGCAGCACTGGCAGAGAACGGATATGAAGTGGAGGCTGTGATCACACAGCCGGACAAACCGAAGGGCAGAGGCAAAACTCTGATGCCTACTCCTGTAAAAGAAGAAGCACTGAAACACGGGATCCCGGTACTGCAGCCGGTGAAGGTAAGAGATCCTGAATTTGTGGAAGAACTGAAAAATCTTGCACCGGACATCATCATTGTTGCGGCATTCGGGCAGATCATTCCAAAGAGCATCCTGGATATGCCGAGATTCGGATGTATCAATATCCATGCGTCCCTGCTTCCTAAATATCGTGGAGCTGCACCGATCCAGCAGGCGGTGATCGACGGTGAAAAAGAATCCGGCGTTACTATTATGCAGATGGGAACTGGTCTGGATACCGGTGATATGATTTCCAGGATCGTGGTTCCGCTTGCCAAAGATGAGACAGGTGGAAGCTTGTTTGATAAGCTCGCACAGGCAGGTGCAGAGCTTCTGGTACAGACTTTACCGTCCATTTTTGACGGAACTGCAACCCGCGAGAAACAGCCGGAGGAGAGTCCAACACCATATGCTGCCATGATCTCCAAAAAAATGGGGCTTCTGGATTTCAGCAAAAATGCGGAAGAACTGGAGCGTCTGGTAAGAGGCCTTGATCCATGGCCAAGCGCTTTTACCTTTATCAATGGAAAAACATTGAAGGTCTGGAAGAGCTCTGTTCTGGAAAAACAGGCACAGGAAGCACCGGGAACTGTGATAGCCGCTGACAAAGGAGGAATCCAGGTAGCATGCGGCCAGAAGGTACTCGTGCTCCATGAAGTGCAGCTGGAAGGCAAAAAACGCATGGAAGCGGATGCGTTCCTTCGGGGATATCAGTTGAAACCAGGAGACATGTTCAGAGATTCCAGGGAGTGATGAGTTATGTACGGATATGGTTATTACGGATGGGGAATGGACCCCACGATTCTTTTGCTCGTGATCGGAATGCTTCTTTCTCTTGCGGCATCCGCGAAGCTGCGCAGTACCTTTGCAGTCTATAAAAAGGTCCGGAGTCATTCAGGTATCACCGGTGCGGAAGCTGCACAGAGGATCCTGAGAGCGGCTGGGATCACAGACGTACAGGTGGTTCCGATCCGCGGAAGTCTTACGGATCACTATGATCCGAGAACGAAAACGGTTTCCCTTTCAGAAGATATTTATGGAAGAAATTCTCTGGCGGCTGTGGGGGTGGCAGCACATGAATGTGGCCATGCGATCCAGGATGCGATCAATTATGCACCACTGAATATCCGTTCAGCCATTGTACCTGCCGCAAATATTGGTTCCCAGCTTTCATGGCCGCTGTTTATCGCAGGACTGATCTTTTCCATTGATCCGCTGGTAACTCTGGGAATTGTTTTGTTTTCACTGGCAGTACTGTTTCAGCTGGTGACACTTCCGGTTGAGATCAATGCGTCTTCCAGAGCGCTTAAAATGCTGGAAAGTACAGGTATCTTAGGTGCAGATGAAAAAAAGGATGCAAGAAAAGTACTTACAGCGGCAGCGCTTACCTATGTAGCAGCTCTGGCGGCATCTATTCTGCAGCTTCTGAGACTGATTATCCTTGCAGGAGGTAGAGATCGTGATTAGCAGCGGAGTAAATACCAGAGAACTGATCCTTGAGATCCTGTTACAGATCGAGGAGGAGGGTGAGCACAGCCATATTGCGATCCGGAATGCGCTTTCCAAATATCAGTTTCTTCCGAAACAGGAACGTAGCTTTATTACAAGAGTATGTGAGGGAACCCTGGAATACAGGATCTATATTGATTATGTCATCGATTCTTTTTCCAAGGTTTCTGTAAACAAGATGAAACCGCAGATCCGTGAGATCCTGAGAAGTGCGGTATATCAGCTGAAATTTATGGACAGTGTTCCGGACAGTGCAGTATGCAATGAAGCGGTAAAGCTGGCACAGCGAAAAGGCTTTTATAATCTAAAGCCCTTTGTCAACGGGGTGCTCCGTACGATCGCAAGAGAGATCGGTGATCTGGAGCTTCCTTCCAGGGAAGAAAACGAAGTCCGTTATCTTTCTGTGAAATATTCCATGCCGGAATATCTGGTAGAAAAATGGAAAGCAGCCTACGGAGTGAAGACTACGGAGAAAATCCTGGAGGATTTTCTGACAGAAAGACCGATCACAGTACGGTGCCGTACTCATAAGGCGTCTCTGAGAGAGATCGTCACCAGTTTGAAGTCTCAGGGAGTGACAGTAGAACAGGCTCCTTATCTTCCCTATGCACTGAAGATTTCTGATTACAATCATATTTTGACACTTGAGACCTTCCTTCAGGGAAAGATCCTGGTGCAGGATGTAAGCTCTATGCTCGTAGCGGAAGCTGCAAGTCCGAAAAAAGGAGACCATATCATCGACATGTGCGCTGCACCAGGTGGAAAAAGCATCCATGCGGCAGACAAAATGGGGGATTACGGAAATGTGGATGCCAGAGATGTAAGTCAGTATAAGGCAGATCTTATCAAAGAAAACATCCACAGGACCGGAGTGATCAATGTGGAAGCCAGAGTTCAGGATGCAACGGTATATGATCCGGATTCCGAACAGGCTGCGGATATTGTGATCGCGGATGTACCGTGCTCCGGTTATGGAGTTATCGGCAAGAAACCGGAAATCAAATACCGGGCAACTCCGCAGAAACAGGAAGAGATCGTAATGCTCCAGAGAATGATCCTGGATAAGGCTGCAAAGTATGTGAAACCGGATGGAACGCTGATCTTCAGCACATGTACCATTGCCCGGGAAGAAAACGAAGAAAATGTATTATGGTTTTTAAAGAATTATCCGTACCGGCTGGAAAGCCTGGATCCGTATATTCCGGAGGAACTGCACTGTAAATCCACGAAGCTTGGCTATCTGCAGCTTCTGCCGGGAATACATAAGACAGATGGATTCTTTATTGCCAGATTCAGAAGGAAATAACAGAAAATGACAGATGTAAAATCCATGACCATGGAGGAATTGAAGGAATTCATGACAAAGATCGGTGAAAAGCCTTTCCGGGCGAAACAGATCTATGCATGGCTTCACCAGCAGCTGGTTACCTCCTGGGATGAAATGACAAATCTTTCCAAAAGCCTCAGGGAAAAGCTTTCGGCTTATCCGATCACAGCACTGACCCAGGCAGATGTAAGGATCTCAAAAATTGACGGAACCAGAAAATATCTGTTCCAGCTGGAAGATGGAAATGTGATCGAGAGTGTTCTCATGCGGTATCACCACGGAAATTCTGTGTGCATTTCTTCTCAGGTGGGCTGCCGTATGGGATGCAGATTCTGTGCATCTACCATCGGAGGACTGACCAGATGCCTGAAACCGTCCGAGATGCTGGATCAGATTTACCGTATCCAGGCAGATACCGGTGAACGTGTGGCCAATGTAGTTGTGATGGGAACCGGTGAGCCGATGGATAATTATGACAATCTTGTCCGTTTTGTCCGGATCCTTACCGACGAAAACGGTCTTGGGATCAGTCAGAGAAATGTGACGGTTTCTACCTGTGGGATCGTGCCGAAGATGTATGATCTGGCTGAAGAAAAGCTTCAGATCACTCTGGCACTTTCCCTTCATGCTCCAAATGATGAAAAACGACAGGAACTGATGCCGATCGCGAATAAGTATTCTATGGATGAGGTTCTGGATGCCTGCAGAAATTATTTTGACAAAACAGGCCGAAGGATCACCTTTGAGTACAGTCTTGTAGCTGGCGTCAACGACAGTGAAGAAGATGCGAGACAGCTGGCAGGCCGTATAAAAGGCATCAATTGCCATGTAAATCTGATTCCGGTCAATCCCATCAAGGAACGCTCCTATGTGAGGTCTACTCGACAGGCTGTGGAGAATTTCAAAATAAAACTTGAAAAATACGGAATTAATGTTACTATTAGAAGGGAAATGGGCAGCGATATCGACGGTGCCTGTGGACAGCTAAGAAAAAGTTACATGGAAAAAACAGAAAGCGAGAAGTGACATGAGGATATACTCAGCTACTGATGTAGGGCAGAAGCGGAAGATGAATCAGGATTACGTGTTTGCATCTGAAGGTCCGGTTGGAAATCTGCCTAATCTTTTCACAGTCGCGGACGGAATGGGCGGACATAACGCCGGTGACTATGCATCCTCACATGCAGTACGGATCCTTGTGGATGAAATCCGTGAAGATGCGGATTACAATCCTGTGAAGGTTATTCGTCATGCGATCGAAGCTGCGAATACGGAGATCAGAAACCGTGCGCAGGAAGACGAAAACCTCCGGGGCATGGGAACCACTATGGTGGTGGCGACTATTGTAGATCAGTATGCCTATGTAGCCAATGTGGGTGACAGCCGTTTATATGTGATCCAGGACGGGATCCGCCAGGTCACCAGAGATCATTCCCTGGTACAGGAAATGGTGAGAATGGGCGAGATCAGCGAAGCGGAAGCACGGAATCATCCGGATAAGAACATCATTACAAGGGCACTTGGCGCAGAGAAAACGGTGGATGTGGATTTCTTTGATTTGAAACTTGAAAAAGGATGTACGATCCTGATGTGTTCAGACGGTCTCAGCAATATGGTTGAAGATGAGAAGATCCAGGAAATCATATCCGATCCGGAAGCAGATATTGATCAGAAGGGCAGTGCGCTCCTTCGGGAAGCAAATCAGAATGGTGGTAAGGATAATATTGCAGTCGTACTGGTAGAGCCATTCACGAATGAGGTGGAAGCATGTTGAAGACGGGAATGATCATAGCCGAGCGCTATGAGATCGTAGGAAAAATCGGAACTGGCGGAATGGCAGATGTCTATAAGGCTATGGACCATAAGCTGAACCGTTTTGTTGCAGTGAAGGTCCTGAAACCGGAGTTTCGGGAAGACACCACGTTTATAAAGAAATTCAGAAGTGAGGCCCAGGCGGCAGCTGGTCTTACACATCCGAATATCGTCAATGTATTTGACGTAGGAGATGACGGCGGTGTTTATTACATTGTTATGGAACTGATCGAGGGTATCACTCTGAAGGAATACATCTCCAAGAAGGGAAAGCTTTCCATTAAAGAGGCTACAAGTATCGCAATCCAGGTTTCTATGGGTCTGGAGGCGGCACACAGCCATGGTATCGTTCACAGAGATGTGAAACCCCAGAATATCATTATCTCCACAGATGGTAAAGTAAAGGTGACAGACTTTGGAATTGCCAGAGCTGCATCTTCCAATACGATCAGCTCCAATGTAATGGGATCTGTACATTACAGCTCACCGGAGCAGGTACGAGGTGGCTATAGCGATGAGAAGAGTGATATCTACTCACTTGGTATCACCTTATATGAGATGGTAACAGGACGTGTTCCTTTTGACGGAGATACTACAGTTGCCATTGCAATCAAACATCTTCAGGAAGAGATGGTACCGCCAAGTGTTTATTCCCCGGATCTGCCGTACAGTCTGGAACAGATTATTATGAAATGCACCCAGAAGAGTGTGGACCGCAGATATAATAAGATGGAGGACGTGATCGAGGATCTGAAGCATTCTCTTATTGATCCGCAGGGGGATTTTGTGAAGCTTACATCTGTAGACACAGACGCTAAGACGGTTGTAATTTCTGATGAAGAGCTTGGAGAGATCAAGCACACTCCGAAGCAGACTCTTAAACCGGATATAGAAACTCTGGAAAAAGAACTGAATGAGACAAACTACGATGATGATGACGATTTCGGGTATGACGATAAGGAAGAGAGCTCGAAAGGCTCCAGAAAGAACCGGGATCGTGAACGAAGCAGAGAGCGGGAAGAGAGAGAAAGACGTATCAAAAAGCAGAAAAGAGGCGTCAGTGTAGCTGGAAGTATTATTGCTTTGATCATAGGTGCCGCAGTTCTGATCGCGGTAATTCTTGTTGTGGGAAAGGCAGCAGGTCTGATCGGAGACAGCAAGGATTCTTCTTTGGATCAGCAGAATCAGCAGGCACAGGTTACCCAGGCTGCTGACGAAGATGATGGTATGGTACCAGTACCTGATCTTATCGGTAAGACAGAGGCTGAGGCACAGGAACTTTGCGCTTCTGTAAATATCGGAATGACCTACAAAGGTGAAGAGGCTTCCACACAGGAAAAAGGCAAGA
>ERZ773110.969-NODE-969-length-25198-cov-3.150181_pt1 | contig 25198 bp, 20 predicted proteins | sample MGYA00580568_ERZ773110 | MGnify/ENA primary metagenome ERZ773110 (study PRJEB29015, sample SAMEA2737870) | human gut metagenome | biome: human gut; feature: human-associated habitat; material: faeces | place: China | collected 2012 ... | reverse complement strand
GTTTTCAGACAGCTTTTTCCTTATCGCACGATAGGTTTCCCCCACCTTTTCAGAATCCTTCGGAAACATAAGAGCAAAGCATTCGTCCTCTAAATAAAATCCATCGCCCAGATTAACAAAGTTATAAAGATAATCGGAAAAGCTTCTTAACAGAGAGTTGGAAAAACGTCCGCCAAAGGTTTTCATAAGCATTTTGAAATCCGGTATCCTTATGAGCAATAATGTAAAATCAGAAGCTGAGGCATATTTTATGGAACACCTATTGACAAAGCTGCTCCAGTTGAGCATTTTTGTTCCTTGATCTATCATATCGTCCTGACTTTGCAAAGTGAACATTATTAGAAGCATACATACAGATGCCGCAAAGCACTCCACAAGAAGATGTTTATTGATCATCTGAACAATTACCGCCACTACCGTCATTGAGATAAAGGCTGTTATAGAAGTGACCACTTGTCTTGAGAGCATACTTCTATTACCCATTGCGTAAACGATGCCAAATATAAGATAATAGATCGCCACAATGTATGTAAATGGCTGAAGAGTGCCACGATGATAACCACCTTGACTATCCACATAGATGATAAAATGTGTTGCAGGCGTCGTGATCACAAGCAAAAGATCAACGATCATTGGTGTATATAAAAAGCTTTTGAAAAGAGCCGACATCTCTTTAAAGCCGTCCGTCAGGAAAAGTATATAGATCACAAATAGAAACGGAATAAGATTATGTGTAAAATAATAAGCCGTATGGAAGAAGGTTTTAAGCCCTATACCCCATTCGCCGGTAGACAACACGCTTAAAATATCCAAAACAGTTGACAAAGCCGAGTCGCCCACGAGAATGCCAAAGACCTTATTCTTGCTGCACGGAATACGCTTTTTGAAATAGAATACAACTCCTGTGATAGCATATATCACAAGGGCGCATATATCATAATGGATTATATAACCCACAATGCAGACCTCCCCATATTATTATGATAATATTTTAACATAACTCTGTTATGGCTTCAACCGATTTAACAAAAAGTTATAATATTTTTGGTTGTGTGCATAACTTACATATATAAATAAAAGTCCGAATTTATGGGTTTTGTCAATTATTATCTGTTAGTGGTAACGTTCATTCGTGCGGTTTACAGATCAGATACCATTAACTTTTTAACATTATCCAAAAGCTTCACCCGAAAATGAAAAGTTAGAAAAACGATGATAATTTAACTTGCGGCAAAAGATTATATATAGTTTTAAATAATTTTTAAATTTGTCGTTTTGACTTGACTAATAAACAATATAGAGTTATACTGAAATCACGGTAAAGATCCTGTCAGAGGACTTGTTATATGCTCGTATGTTGGCAGAGTTTCTGTATATGCCGAAATAATTAGTTCTTACTAATATCTAAAAACAAAACAGGAGGTAATAATTATGTTAAAATGTTTTAAAGACGAAAAATTCTGGTGTGCAGTAGGCGGAGCAGCCGCAGTTATTCTAGGCAAGAAGGTCGTAAAGGCTAAAAAGACAAGAGAGCTTGCCGTTACAGGTCTTGCAAAGGGAATGAAGCTCAAGAGCGACGCTCAGTCAGCATTGAGAAGCATGAAGGACGAAGCATCTGACATCTGCTATGACGCTAAGGTCGAGGCTGGGATAGATGACGAGGAAGAAGTAACTGAATAATGAAAGCTCAGATCGTTTATGACAAGCCCTGCCGCATACGTTTCCGCTGTGGTAGCAACGCTTTCACAAAAGAACTTGAACGGTCGATACATAAGCTTGTTATGTCAAACCCGTGGGCGATCGCCTGCGAGGCTCACTATGAGAACGGCGGAATACTTATACGCTATAAAGAGGGTCACAGAGCCGAAGCTGTCGAACTTGTAAGAAAGCTCAGAGGAAGCGACCTAGCACCTGTCAGCGACAATCAGTATGACACCGAGGAGATAGACAGAACATTCAAATCTGACCTTGCAAAGCTTGTGATGCAAAGATATATAAGAAAAGCTATTCTGCCTGCACCTATAGGCGCAGCACTTATCGTGTACAGCGGACTTAAATACATAGCAAAGGGCGTAAGCGCACTGTTTGACGGCAAGCTTACAGTTGAGGTGCTTGACGGAGCGTCAATAAGCGCTTGTCTTATCCAGAAAAATTACAATACGGCTGGCACTGTCATGTTCCTGCTTTCTGTATCAGGCTTGCTGGAGGATTACACAAGAGCGAGAACAAGAGCCGCTCTTACCGACAGCTTGGCGATAAAGGCAGATCAGGTATGGCTGGCAGGCAAGGACGCTGATACTCTTATACCAATGTCACAGCTTCAGGTGGACGATTGCATAAGAGTACGCACTGGCAGCGTTATTCCTGTTGACGGTCAGATAACCGAGGGCGAAGCTTACATAAATGAAGCTTCCATGACAGGCGAGCCTCTTGCGGTCATGAAAAGCGCAGGAGCAAGCGTATTTGCGGGAACAGTTGTCGAGGAAGGCTCAGTTGTGATAAAAGTTCGCAAGCTTTCTTCCGACACAAAGATAAGCAAGATAATCGAGCTTATCGACAACTCAGAAAACCTTAAAGCAGGGGTGCAGAGCAAAGCGGAGCGTCTTGCGGACTCTATCGTGCCGTACAGCTTTCTTGCCTTTGGTCTTACACTGCTGTTTACTAGAAATGTCACAAAAGCAGTTTCCGTTCTTATGGTGGACTATTCCTGCGCTATCAAGCTTTCAACGCCTATAGCCGTTATATCCGCTATTAAAGAAGCCGCTGATGACGACGTTACGGTAAAGGGCGGAAAATATCTTGAAGAATACGCACTTGCCGATTCTATCGTTTTTGACAAGACCGGCACTCTTACAAATGCTGAGCCTGTGCTTGAAAAGGTAATAGCCCTTGGGGATTACTCCGAGGCGGAAACGCTGAAAATTGCGGCTTGCCTTGAAGAGCACTTCCCTCACAGCGTAGCGAGAGCTATAGTAAAGGGTGCGGCCGATAGAGATATCGACCATGCCGAGGAACACGCCGAGGTGCAGTATATAGTTGCCCACGGAATTTCAACAACGCTTCACGGCAAACGTGCTATCATAGGAAGCAGGCATTTTGTCTGCGAGGACGAGGGCATAGAGATAACAGACGAACAGCAGGCTGAGATCGACGAAAAGTCGGGAGCTTGCTCAGTGGTTTATCTTGCTGTAGGCAACAAGCTCACAGGTGCGCTTTGCATAAGCGACCCGCCTAGACCTGAAGCTGAGGAAGCCGTTAAACAGCTCAAAGAAGCAGGCATAACAAATATCATTATGCTCACAGGCGACAGCGCAAAGGCTGCCGAGATAACTGCACAGAAGCTTGGCATATCAGATTTCAGGGCACAGGTTCTTCCTGAGGACAAGCACAGATATGTGGAACAGCTCAAAGAGCAAGGTCACAGAGTAATAATGGTAGGCGACGGAATAAACGACGCTCCAGCCCTTGCGGCGGCGAACGTTTCTGTTGCAATGAGCGATGCTTCCGATATAGCAAAGGAAACTGCCGATATCACAGTTCGTGGTGCAGACCTTACACAGCTTGCGGCTATAAGACAGCTTAGCGAAAAGCTAATACACCGAATAAACAGTAACTACAGATTTATACTGCTGTTCAATTCAGTGCTTCTGCTGTCAGGAGCTTTCGGGCTTTTACAGCCGTCAGCCTCAGCGCTTCTGCACAACGCTTCAACAATGGCGATCTGTGCAAAGAGCATGACCCCTTTAGAGGATAAAAAGCGCAAAAAGAAAAACAAGTAAACAAAATATAAAGAGCGAATGATCGTAACGTCATTCGCTCTTTTTGCATCTTGATAAATGTAACGCTTTTTTCTTAAATTACCTAGCAGGTGTACAGTAGCAAATAGAATAAACTGTGATATCACCGTTTTTTGCCGCAGCATGAAGCTGATCCAGCTTATCAAAACCTGCACCAAGCTCCTTTACACAGTCTGCATATGTGAACTTAGCATAGTAATGATCATTCGCTCTGCCTGTTTCGCTAGGCTGAACTCTTGCCCAGTTTGCTCCTCCTGACCAGCTCTGGAGAATAAGCTCAAGCTCGTTCTCTGCACCCGAATACTCAACATAGAAATAGCCATTTGCAGAAAGATACGAAACATCAAAACTGCCATAATTTTTTGAAGTCATAACTGAAACTGCCTGACCCCATGAGCCACATGATTTTGCACCCCAGAAAATAGATACATATGGATCCTGCTCCGGCTTATCAGGGTCAACAGGATCTACCGGATCAACCGGCTCTGTTGACTTTCCGACAATATACTTAACACTAAGAACTTCAATATCTCCGTTAGCCGCACCAACATGGAAGCGGTCTACTTTAGAGAAATCTGTTGTTCCGAACGCTGCCACAACATCGTCATAGCTGTATTTTGCGTATACAATGCCGTCCTTTTCTGTTACCTCAGTTGGTGAAACTCTCGCCCAGTCTGCACCGCCTGACCAACTCTGGAGAATGATCTCCGCCTTGTCTGTGCCGCCCTTGAACTGAACTTCAAAATATCCTTCCTTTTCGATAACTGAGCTGTCAAATCTGCCGCCCTCCTTAGTTGTGGAAAGTGTGATAGCCTGACCCCAGTCTGATGTCTTTGCCGAGCCTGTGAAGATAACAGTTTCCTTTTTGTCACTAACCTCGCCTGTGGCAGGGATAACCTCTGTCTTTATAACCTTGCCGCAAATTGTACACTCAGTGTGCTTTGAGCCATTTTCTGTCGCAGTAGCCGCCTTGTCGATTATCCATGCGCTTTCGCTGTGACCTGTTGCAGGGATAGTTTCAGTGTACCTGTCTCCGCAAGTACAAGTGTAAATTCTCTCGCCCTCTGCTGTGCAAGTAGCTTCCTTGGTTACCTTTGCGGTGTAGCTGTGAGTGTGTGATGACTTAACATTCTTGACAGTGAGTGCAAATGAATCTGTGTTTCCGTCTGAGAATGTGTATGTAAGTGTGTAATTACCATTTGTAAGCGTCTTGAGCCAGCTTTCGTTGAGCATTATCTGACTTCCGCTTGTAGAATAATCTAAGCCGCCTGTAAGCTTCTTGCCATTTACTATGATAGACTCAACGCTCTTTCCATAAAGCACAAGGTCTGTTCTCACACCGCTTGGAGCATCAGCGTCAAATATGCCTGACTTTGTGGAAAGGTGTGGCTTCTCGGTCTGTCCGTCCTCATAGAAAACAGCATCGTCTATGTAAACTGTACCTGTCTTTTGGGCAGAATCTCCGCCCATATAGAACGAGAACTGGTTAAGCTTTGATGTATCAAGATTTCCGCCCGACTGCCAGCTTGGCGCTTTAAAGTCAGCGAATGGTATCTTGATATTTTTTCCACCTGCGAAATCAAGTGCTATCTGCGCTTCAAAATAATTGTCGTTTGCGTCTCTAAGCTGAACAGTAAGGCTGTTGCCTGTGCCGTCCCCCTCTACCCAAAGCTCAACGCCTGCAAATGATGAAGCATTTCTTACTGCAATAGGGTGGTTTACTCCGCAGTAGCCGTTTGGCGAGCCGATATCATATCCGAAAGCAAGCGCCTTTGAACCGTTCTTTGTAGCAAGAGAAAGTGAAACTTCATTGCCGCCTGTGTTTCTTGAATAAGACGACCAAAGTGCCTTATCATTTGAATAGCTCTCAAATGTGTCAAGCTCATCAAGGCCTGTGGTGTCGGAAACATTTATTGTAAGCTCTCTATCCTCGCCCTCATAGAAATCGAACTTAAGCGTCACAATGCCTGCTGAAAACGTTTTGAGATATGCACTTTTAAGGGTCACAGTGTCGCCCGAAGTTGTGTAATCTGTACCCTCTGCGAGTGCTTTTCCATCAGCAACAATGCCTCTGAACTCGCTTGTCTTGCGATCCATGGTGATATCAACATCACTGCACTTCTTAGGATTTACGTCAACAGAGATTATCTCAGGTGAGATAATCGGCTTAGGGATAGAGCTGTCGCTCACCGTCAGATTGAACTTAGGCTGATTGCCGCCTGTTGTGAGTATCCTGCACGAATACTTTGCAAGCTCCTGCCTTTTAAGATAAGAAGCCTTGATAGTAACAGCGTTGCCACTTATGGTGTAATCGTCTGACGAGAGTTTCTTTCCGCCGACCTCAACACCGCTTATGCTGCCCTCTTTCATAGAAACATTCACCACAACGTTACCTGACTTGCTTCTGTCAAAACTGTATGTAGACTTGTCAGTGGTGTTTACAATGTTCTTCTTTTCCATTTTTGCAGCAGCGTTCATCATAAGAGTTCTTGTGCTGTCCGTCTTTTCGATACCCTCAGGGCCGTAAACGGTGTAGCCGTCATAGTCCTGATAAAGAGTGCCGTCATCAAGATAGGAAGCTATCATCCAGTAGTTGAAGCCCTGATATTCAACACCCTCATAGTGGTCCCCTGTTACAATATCCAGCCAATCGGAATAAGCGGCGTCACGCTTTGTTTTGTCTGTAAGACCGAATTCCTCAAAGATAATAGGCTTGTCAGCGGAAGATGTGGTCTGGGCATGGCGCTTTATCCACTCGAGGTCATCATCGCCAAGGTCAAAGCCCCACTGATCAACGTACATATGCGGTGTGCCAAAGTCTACAGTGTCGATAGTCATAAGCTTGTCAAAGTCAACACCGTAGTAGCCTGAATATGCAGAAGACGGAAGATCTTGCCTTGCAGCTTCCTGATAGCCAAGGTTATAAAAGCCCTCGTCGCCAACAGATACCATGTGATAAGGGTCGATAGACTTTACATATGCTGACATTTCTTTTGCCCAGTTATAAAGAATATCGTCCTTGCAGAACTCGTCAACAGTACATCTCGGCTCGTTTGAAAGCTCCCAAGAAAAAACAGCTTCAGAATCCACAAGCTTCTCGCCTGTGTAGTAGTTGGTGTGATTTAACAAAGTTTTGATATAATCCTTATACCAACCCTTGATAGTTTCATTAGTGTAAAAATCGCAGGTGTCCTTTTCGTCCACTTTGCTATTGCCAACGCTCTTGCCCTGTGACATCTGATACCACTTTACATACTGACCCATTCCGCCGAACGCTTCCCAATAGTTCGTGAAAGTGATAACAAGCTTCATATCATGTTCTTCAGCCTGCTTGATAATATAATCAAGATGTCTCAGGCCATCCTCGCCCTCGTTCACAACAGGCTTGCCAGCCTCATCGTCCCAATACTGAAAGTAAACTCCGTCCTTTTCGCCCGTTCCGTCATTGTTGCCCTCAAAGACCTCATGACCAGACTGCGAGTCGATCTCGCCTGTTTTCTTACCAACGTCAAGATTTCCCCAAATTCTTATTACTTTAAGCCCCATTTTTGAAGCGTCATCGAAAACATTCTTTACCTCACTCTTTGACTTATAAGTGAGATAATAGCAGTTCGTGCCGCCGTAATAGTAAGGGCTTCCGTCACACATAAACTTTGAGCCGTCAGCATAAACAAATCCATCCGGGTGTGTCGCCGCATACTCCGCATATGCGCTGATATCTGCGAAAGGCACAATGCTAACAGCCATTGCCGCAGCCGCCAGAGCCGCAGAAAATCTTCTCATTACTCCTGTCATAACCATACTCCTTTTTCATTACTTTAACTAATTTCTGATTAATTTAGCTTGCCGAATTATTGCATTTTTACTTTATCACAAACTTAATTTAATGTCAATCTCTTAAAACGATTAAGCAAACAAATTTTTAAAAATCAATGTTTTTGACAAATAAAGAAGTACAAACTTAGTGAATTGTGCTATAAGTAATCATCATTTTATATTATTTTTGTCTTTCATTACCAAAGGAAACAATGGTTAAAAAACGTTTACATTTCATATTAACATCAAACGTTTAAGATAAACAAATTAACAAATGCAATTTACACACAAAACAAAGCCGGACATATCATTTCAAAATGATATGCCCGGCTATACAAAAAAGATATTCAATACACTTACCATGCATAAAGATGATCCCTATGTAAAGATAAAAAACACCTATCCAAGTGCCACATCAAGTATCATCATAAGCACAAAGCCCAGCGCAAAAACTATAGTTCCAATATTGGAGTGTGGCTTTTCCGACATTTCAGGTATAAGCTCCTCCACCACGACATAAATCATAGCACCTGCCGCAAAGCTTAGAAGATACGGCAAAACAGGGATTATAAACTGTGCCAATAGTATCGTCAGCACAGCCCCAACAGGCTCGACAACTCCCGATAAAACGCCGTAAACAAAGGCTTTTCTCTTTCCCATACCCTCCGAACGCAGTGGCATGGATATTATCGCACCCTCTGGAAAGTTCTGTATTGCGATACCGAGGGATAATGCCAACGCACCAGCGGCGCTTATAGCATGATGGTCAGCCGCCCAGCCTGCATATACAACACCAACAGCCATTCCTTCGGGGATATTGTGAAGCGTCACCGCAAGCACAAGCATGGTTGTGCGCTGAAAATTGCTTTTTGCACCCTCCGGTTCAATGGCATTCATGTGAAGATGTGGTATAACTCTATCGAGAAAAAGCAGAAAAAACACTCCAAACATAAATCCAACCGCCGCAGGAACAAACCTCAGTCTACCCATTTTCGCTGATTGCTCCATAGAGGGTATTAGCAGGCTCCACACGCTTGCCGCCACCATTACTCCTGCCGCAAAGCCTGTCAAGGCTCGCTGAACAAGATAATGCAGATTTTTCTTCATGAAAAGCACACACGCCGCACCAAGAGATGTACCCAAAAATGGTATCAGAATGCCTTTAAAAATAGTCATGCTCATTGTTCTTCACTGATATGCTTCTTCAATGCCGCAAAGCTCTCGTCAGACAAAACGTGTTCTATCTTGCAGGCGTCATGTTCAGATATTTTTCTGTCAACACCAAGGCTTACAAGCCACTCTGTCAATACAAGGTGCTTTTCGTAGATCTTTTCTGCAACATATCTGCCGGCGTCAGTTAGAGTGATAAAACCGTTTTCGTCCATTGTGATGAACTTTCCCTCACGAAGTATCTTCATGGCATTTGATACGCTGGGTTTTGTAACATTCAGTTCCCTTGCAACATCAATGCTCCTCACATCGCCGTTTTGCTTGTTCCATAAAACGAGTATCGCCTCCAGATAGTCCTCCCCAGACGTGTGAATGTTTCCCATTTGTATGCCCCTTTCTTTGTTAGCTATAGCTAACTTGCACCTATAAAATTACTGCACGCCACGAAGCTAAGATTATCAAAACAAAATGCCTTTTCACAAAAAGCTTTCTGCAAACTTAGCCGCACCCTTCTCGTGCAGTATCAAAAGTATAGAACATCGGTTAATGTATACTAACTGGTATTTATTATATCACAGAAAATATGTTTTGTCAAGCAAACAAAAAAGCCGTGACAGACTTTTTTCATCTGCCACGGCTTTGTGCATAGCTATTTACTTGAATTTTGCAAAAAATCCTTTTTTCTCATAAGGCTCTCTTTCAGCGGAAATAAAAGTGTAGCCTGTTTTCTCAACTGCTTCTTTAAGCTTTTCATCAGGGATATCTTCATCAACTATAGCCACAGTTTCGCCCTTTGCATGGGAAGAGCTTACCTTTTTCACCTTGAAATTCTGCCTGAAAGTGTCATTCATATGCGATTCACACATTCCGCACATCATTCCGTCTATTTTTACTGTTATCTTTTCCATTTCTGACCCTCCAATGCTTAATAGGTTAGAACTTGCTAACCACGCTTATTGTAACACAGCCTATAGCTTTTTTCAAGTCAATAATGTAAATTTTAATCTGCCGTTTGTCTGTTGTTCTCCGCAAGAAGAAAATTCTTCACTTCCCAAAGCTTCTGAGAAAGGTCAACATAATAAGTGTGCGGATTTTCAAATCTTGTGATCTCGTCCCAAAGAGTGTCTATCTCAGCCGCCGCATACTTTACGATATCCTCATACGCAGGCTTCTTGTATACGCACTTGCCGTCCTTGAATATCTGCTGTTGAATAGGCTTTGCCTCAAAGTTTGTGATGACCTTTTTCTTCCATGTAAACTGCGGGTCAAAAAGCGTAAGGGGTCTGCTTTCATCTATCACCTCGTCATGAATACACAGCAGGTCAGCCACAGCCTTGTGATTGTCCTTATCATAAATTCTGTAAAGCTTTTTGAAGTGCGGAGTCGTTATCTTCGCCACGTTTTCAGAAATCTTTATCTTAGGCTGAATATTGCCATCATCGTCCTCCACAGCCGCAAGCTTGTAAACTCCTCCGAAAACAGGCTCGCTCTTTGCGGTGATAAGTCTTTCGCCCACGCCGAACATATCCACCTTTGCGCCCTGATATATCATATCTCTTATAAGATACTCGTCAAGGGCGTTTGAAGCACATATTTTGCAATCAGGATAGCCTGCCTCGTCAAGCATTTTTCTTGCTTTCTTGGAAAGATAAGTTATATCTCCCGAGTCTATCCTTATTCCCACAGGTCGGCAGCCCATAGGCTTCAGCACCTCGTCAAAAGCCTTTATTGCGTTAGGCACACCGCTTTTCATCACATTATAAGTGTCCACAAGCAGAACAGTGCCATTAGGATAGCACTTACAGTAAGTCTTGAAAGCTTCAAGCTCGCTGTCAAACATCTGCACCCATGAATGTGCCATTGTGCCTGTTGCATTAAAGCCGAAAAGCTGGTCTGTGATAGTGCAGGCTGTGCCTGAGCAACCGCCTATGCCTGCGGCTCTTGCACCGAGTATGGCAGCGTCTGCACCATGAGCACGTCTTGAACCAAACTCAGATACCGCCCTGCCCTGAGCCGCCCTTACAATACGGTTAGCCTTTGTTGCAATAAGTGTCTGATGATTTATGCAAAGCAGAAGATAAGTTTCCACAAGCTGAGCCTGCACCGCAGGTGCTCTCACCGTGATGATAGGCTCGTTAGGAAACACCACCGTACCCTCCGGCACAGCAAATATATCTCCTGTGAAGCGGAAATCCTTAAGATATTCAAGGAAGCCTTCGTCAAAAATGCCCTTTGAGCGCAGGAACTCTATGTCCTCTTCGTCAAAATGCAGATTTTCGATATAGTCTATGACCTGCTCCAGACCGCAGGCAATGGCGAATCCGCCGCCGTCAGGTATCTGTCTGAAAAACAGATCAAAATAAGATATCTTTTCCTGCATACCGCTTACAAAGTAGCCGTTTCCCATTGTCAGCTCATAAAAATCGCACAGCATAGTGTAATTGAATTTGTCCATTTTGCTCTCTCCCTTTCAGCTTATAACAAGAGGGACTAATGTCCCTCCTTGCTGTTTTACAATATTATATCACGCCACAGGTGCAAAAACCTGAACTAAAGCGCAAACTTTTCTGAATATTCAGCCAACAGCTTCTCGTAATAGTCAGGACCGTTTCTATGAAGCTTATCAAGATATTCATGCTTTTTAAGGCTGTTGTATTTCTCTTGGTTTGCGATAAGATAGACCGCAATATTTGAGCAGTGGTCTGATATTCTCTCCACATTTGTGAGTATATCAAGGAAGTTCACACCCACCTCGATGTTGCAAAGACCATTCTTAGACCTGTCGATATGAACAGCCTTAAGCTCCTCAACAAGTCTGTCTACTACTTCTTCAAGTGGCTCGATCTCCTTGAGAACGTTCATATCCCCTGTCTTTGTGGCTTCGATAGCAAGCCCGATTATCTCCTGAATGGCGTTGCACACAACGTCAAGCTCGTGCTTCGCCTGCTCAGAAAAACCGATCTCCTTTTCATAAAGAACATCCGCAGTTTCATAGATGTTTATAGTATAGTCACCTATTCTCTCATACTCTGAAATAAGGTGGAAAAGTGCAGTAACAGTTCTCGACTCATCCTCGTTCAGACCGCAGTCGTTGAGCTTTATAAGATATGAACCTACTCTGTCCTCAAGCCTGTCGATAAGCTCTTCACGCTCTTTTATCTTGTCGATAGACTTAAGGTCATACTTGTCATAAAGCTCTCTTACCGATATGAAATTCTTCTGTGCCAGCACGCCCATTTGAACAACTGCCTCTGTAGCCTGTGCGATAGCAACGTTTGGAGTAACAAGAAATCTGTCGTCAAGAAGATCCTCCTTAGTGAAAGTATCATCGTCCTCAGCGTTCTTCTTATCTCTGATAGTCCATTCGGCAAGCTTTTCAAGCACTGTATAGAACGGCAGAAAGATTATAGTTACCACAACATTGAAGATAGTATGGAAGTTTGCGATGCTTCCCGTTGTAAAACTCTTATTCCAGAACGGAAGTCCTATTGTATACTGAATGATATAAACGCCGATAAGAAAGATTATAGTACCGATAAGGTTGAAATAGAAGTGTATCATAGCGGCTCTCTTAGCGTTCTTTGAAGCACCTATACTTGAAATAAGAGGTGTAGCACAAGTACCGATGTTAGTACCCATTATGATAGGAAATGCAGAAGCGAATGTGATCGCGCCTGACACTGAAAGCGCCTGCAAAATGCCTATAGAAGCGGCTGATGACTGTATTATAGCCGTGAATATCGCACCCACCAATACGCCCAGAACAGGGTTTTTAAGCACTGCAAAAAGCTGTTCGAACTGCGGAAGCTCTGCCAGCGGAGCGATCTTCTCCTGCATAAGTATCATTCCGGTAAAGAGGATACCTATGCCTATCATTATCTCGCCCACGTTCTTTGTCTTGTTCTTCTTGCCCACCATTATGATTATAAGACCGATAACGATAAGTATAGACGAGAAATTTGACGGCTTGCAAAGCTGCAATATAGCAGGTCCACTGCTGTCGCCCTCGAGGTTTGTGAGCCTTAATATCTGCGTTGTCATGGTAGTACCGATATTCGCTCCCATGATTATTCCAACTGCGCCCTTAAGCTTCAAAAGGCCTGCGTTTACAAGTCCCACCACGATAACAGTAGTTGCAGACGATGATTGCACCGCTGCTGTTACCAATGCACCGAAAAGTATTCCTGAGAACACGTTTCCCGTCATTTTCGCAAGGACCTTCTCCATAAGTCCGCCCGAAGCCTTTTCAAGTCCCGAACTCAATATGGTCATTCCGTATAAAAACAGACCAAGTCCCCCTGCCATTCCGATAATGTTAAAGATACTCAAATCAATTCATTCCTTTTCTTGTTTTTTCCACTGCACAACGTCCGAGCACGCCCCTGCGCACCCCATTACTTACCTTACCTTTACGCCGATTTTACTTAATAAATAAAACAAAGCCAAAGCCTACACGGATATCCCGCAAGGCTCTGACTTTGATAATTATTTCTTTCCTGCCACCACAAGTCTGTTCATGGCACGTCGCAGCTTCTCCGCCCTTTCAAACTCTTTCTGGCTAGCATTTTCTCTGAGCTTGTTTTCTGCCGCAGCCTTTGCCTTTTCGGCTCTTGCAACGTCTATCTCATCAGCCCATTCGATAGCAGATGTCACCACTGTCACACCGTCAGCAGACACCTTTATAAGCCCTCCCGAAATAGCGGCTGTTCTGAACTCACCTTCTATTTTGATACGGAAAGGAGAAGAAACGATATTTGCCACATATGGCGCATGACCTGCAAGTATACCGATATCACCTGATACGGTCCTCACAATGATCTGCTCAGTATTTCCCTCAAAAAAAGTTTTTTCAGGGGTTATTATCTTAAGATCAAAAGGCGTCATAATCTTTCTCCATAAGTTTTTTACAAATCAGCGCATGCGGCACAAAATTGCCACATACATTCACTATATACTATAATCCGACTCTTGTCAAGTATTTTTCTTTAAACGTTCTGTTACTACTGTTCACTTTCTGCGATCTGTCTGCCCTTTTCAACAGCCTCGTCGATAGTGCCCACGAACAGGAAAGCAGATTCAGGCAGATCGTCATGCTTGCCCTCGATAATCTCCTTGAAGCCTCTGATAGTTTCCTTGATAGGCACATATTTTCCCTTCATACCTGTGAACTGTTCAGCAACGGAGAACGGCTGTGACAGAAAACGCTGTATCTTTCTTGCTCTTGATACAGTGAGCTTATCCTCGTCAGAAAGCTCGTCCATACCCATGATAGCGATGATATCCTGAAGCTCCACATACCTCTGCAAGATAGACTGGACCTGTCTTGCCACCTGATAATGCTCGTTTCCCACTATCTCAGGCGAAAGTATCCTGGAGTTTGACTCCAACGGGTCAACGGCAGGATAGACACCAAGTGATGAAATGCTTCTTGAAAGCACCGTTGTTGCGTCAAGGTGAGCAAACGTAGTTGCAGGCGCAGGGTCTGTCAAATCGTCCGCAGGCACATAAACTGCCTGAACGGAAGTGATAGAGCCTTTTGTTGTTGAAGTGATACGCTCCTGTAGCTGACCCATTTCAGTTGCAAGGGTAGGCTGATAACCAACGGCTGACGGCATTCTGCCAAGGAGTGCCGACACCTCAGAACCTGCCTGAGTAAATCTGAATATGTTGTCGATAAAAAGCAGCACGTCCTGATGCTCAACATCTCTGAAATACTCCGCCATTGTCAGACCTGAAAGTGCAACTCTCATTCTCGCCCCGGGCGGCTCGTTCATCTGACCATACACAAGCACAGTCTTATCGATAACTCCCGACTCTTTCATCTCATAATAAAGGTCGTTGCCCTCACGGGTACGCTCTCCAACGCCTGTGAATACCGAGATACCGCCGTGCTGATTGGCAACGTTATTTATAAGCTCCTGAATAAGCACCGTCTTGCCTACTCCTGCACCGCCGAAAAGACCTATCTTTCCGCCTTTCAGATATGGTGCGATAAGGTCGATGACCTTGATACCGGTTTCCAGAATCTCGTTTGAAGCAGACTGCTCTTCATATGTCGGCGGTTCTCTGTGTATCTCCCAGCGCTCCTTAGTTTCAGGGGCAGGCAGATTGTCAACAGGCTCGCCCAGAAGATTGAACATTCTCGAAAGAGTTTCCTTACCCACCGGAACAGAAATAGCCTTGCCCGTATCAACAACGTCGATACCTCTCACAAGTCCGTCTGTAGAGCCCATGGCGATACATCTTACTATATCGTCGCCTATATGCTGAGCCACCTCAACAACGAGCTTTTCGCCCTTATTGTCTATCTCAATGGCATTGAGCAGGTCAGGCAAGCTGTCCTTTTCAAAGCGGACATCAACTACCGCACCAACTATCTGGACTACCTTGCCTATGTTTTTGCTTTCCATTTATTTACCACCTTTCAAAAAGGGATATCATAACTTGATATGTTTAAAAGCCTGCAAAATGCAGACGAACGCTGTTCGCCCCTGCAAGACTTCTCCAACAATATCCACAACATTTACTTTTGAACGCCCACATTCGGGGCATAATTATTATTTCTATCTTCCGATAGTTGCCGAGCTTATCTCTGTAAGCTCCTGAGTTATCTGCGCCTGTCTTGCTCTGTTGTAAAGAAGCGACAGATTGTCTATCATTTCTCCTGCGTTGTCCGTTGCAGACTCCATTGCAGTACGTCTTGCCGCCTGCTCAGAAGCGTAAGAATCCACTACCGCCGAATAAAGCATACCGCCTATATACTGCGGTATCATGCCGTCAAAGACCTCCTCAGGGGACGGGTCATAGATAGTTGACGGGTGCTTTCTTCCCCCAAGCTTGTCAAGATCCTCCACGGGAAGTATCTGCAAACTGCAAGGCTCCTGTGTCAGTGCCGACACGAATGTGGTATACACAAGCTCTACCTTGTCATAATCCCCATTTCTGAAGCCTGCGATAATATCTTCCACAATGTCTATAACAGTGTCAGTGTCAATGCTCTCCGCTATCTGCGGATATTTCCACACAAGGTCATAGTCACGCTTCTCAAAGAACTCAACAGCCTTTTTGCCCACAGCCATAACACGAAGCTGACCGCCTGATGACAGCACATCGTCAGCCTTTGCCTTAGCCATTTTCAGCACGTTGGAGTTAAATCCTCCTGCAAGTCCCCTGTCGCCTGCCACCACTATAAGCAGTGTGGAATTAAGGAACTTCTTCTTTGTATACACCGACTTGAACGCACTGTCGCAGGATATATCGCACATTGTCTTAAAAAGCGTTTCAAAGAACGGCTGAACTGCCACCGCCTTGTCTTTGGCACGTCTGAGCTTAGAAGCCGCCACAAGCTGCATGGCTTTTGTTATCTGCATGGTGCTTTCAACGCTTTTGATACGTCTTTTGACGTCTTTCATATTAGCTGTTGCCATTGCTCAGCGCTCCTTATCTGCTTTGAAGAAACTTCTGTGAATACTCCGCAAGCACGTCCTTTATTGCCTGTTCATTCTCTTTTGTAAGCTCTCCTGTTTCTCTTATTGACGAGAAAATATCAGGGTGAGTTTCATCTATATACACAAAAAGATCTTTCTCAAATTCAGCGATATCCTCAACTCTGATATTCTTCAGATAGTTGTTTACCACCGCATATATTATGACAACCTGCTTCTCAACGTCCAGCGGTGAGGTCTTGCCCTGCTTGAGCACTTCCACTATACGTTCGCCCTGTGCAAGTCTTTCCTTAGTGTCTTTGTCAAGGTCAGATCCGAACTGCGAGAATGACTGCAATTCTCTGTACTGAGAATAAAGCAGTTTCAGCGAGCCTGAAACCTTTTTCATAGCCTTTATCTGTGCCGAACCGCCTACACGGGATACTGATATACCAGGGTTTACCGCAGGTCTGACGCCTGAGAAGAACAGCTCAGATTCAAGGAATATCTGTCCGTCAGTGATAGATATAACGTTTGTCGGAATATAAGCCGAAACATCGCCTGCCTGAGTTTCAATAATAGGCAGAGCGGTTATAGAGCCTCCGCCGTAGTCCTTGTTAAGACAGCAGGCTCTTTCCAAAAGTCTTGAATGGAGATAGAATACATCTCCCGGATAAGCCTCACGTCCTGTCGGTCTTTGAAGCAGAAGTGACATAGTTCTGTACGCCACAGCGTGCTTTGAAAGGTCGTCATAAACGCACAGCACGTCCTTGCCCTGAAGCATGAAATACTCAGCCATTGCAACGCCTGCATATGGTGCTATATACTGCAAAGGCGCCATTTCAGAAGCCGTTGCCGATACAACTATAGAATAATCCATAGCCCCATGCTTAGAAAGGGTATCCACCACGTTTGCCACAGTAGACTGCTTCTGACCTATCGCCACATAGATACAGATAACGTCCTTGCCTTTCTGATTTATGATAGTGTCAAGTGCTATAGAAGTTTTACCTGTCTGTCTGTCGCCTATAATAAGCTCTCGCTGACCTCTTCCTATAGGTATCATAGAGTCGATAGCTTTGATACCTGTCTGCAATGGTCTGTTTACTGATTGTCTTGTAATTATTCCGAAAGCAGGGCTTTCCACAGGTCTTGTTTCTGTTGTAAGCACAGCGCCCCTGCCGTCAATAGGCGCACCGAGAGCGTTCACAACTCGTCCAAGAAGCGCATCTCCCACAGGCACAGAAACTATCCTGCCTGTTCTCTTTACTCCAGAGCCCTCTTTTATTCCGTCCTCAGAGCCGAGAAGTACACAGCCTACAAAATCCTGCTCCAAGTTCATTGCCATGCCGTATGTTCCGTTAGAAAATTCAAGAAGTTCGCCCGACATACACTTGTCAAGTCCATGAACTCTTGAAATTCCGTCGCCAACAGTGCAGACCGTCCCCACATCGTCAAGCTCAAGCTTGCTGCGGTAGTCCTTGATCTGCTGTTTTATCAAGCCTGTTATTTCATCAGGACGTAATTTCATGTTAAAATACCGTTCCTTTCCTATGCAATGACCCCGTCGATCTGAGCCTTGATATCATCAAGCTTAGTTCTGACGCTGCCGTCTATTTCTGTGTCTGAATATCTCAGCACGATACCGCCCATAAGGCTTTTGTCCACCTTTTCCACAAGCACTATCTTTGCCCCCGAAACAGCCTCCAGCTTAGCCACAAGCTTGTCCCTGAGCCTTTCAGACAGAGGCATAGCCGTCACCGCAGTGACCTCTATGATATTATTATGCTTTTCATAAAGCTCCTTGAACTTTGCGCATATCTCAGGCAGAAACCTTATCCTGCCCTTTTCGCTCACAAGGCAAAGAAAATTAAGCGTAACAGGCTGTATCCTGCCCATAAACACCTTTTCCAGTGCCGCCCTTTTTTCGTTCTCCGTCACCAGCGGTGACGCAAGAAGCTCCACATATTCCTCCTGACCCTGAGAGAAAAGTATATCCCTTATGCTCCCAAGCTCACCATAGACTTCATCAAGGCAGTTTTCCTCGCAGCACACCTCGAAAAGTGCGTTGCCGTAAATATTCCCGATACTGTCTGCCATTACATCTCACCCACATTGTCAATGAACTTCTCGATAAGACGTTCGTTGTCCTCGCCTGTCATATCCTTTTCCACAACTGCCGCCGCAGCCGAGAAAGCAATATCGGTGATCTCGTTCTTGATCTGGTTGACAGCGATCTTCTTTTCTCTTTCGATCTCTCTTGAAGCGTTGTCCACAAGACCCTTTGCCTCAGTTCTCGCTTCGCTGATTATCTCGTCAGAACGCTGTTGAGCCTTTCTTGTTGCCGTCTGTATAATCTGTGCAGACTCTTCCTTTGCACCCTCTAATCTGCTTGTATACTCAGCTTCAAGCTTCTCGGCATTTTCTTTTGCCTCGTCAGCCTGCCTGTAAGTTTCCTTAACATCATTTTTCCTGTCCTCGATGACCTTGTTCACCTTATCGAACAGAAAATGCTTGAGCACCAAAAACAGTATGAGCGTATTGAGCAAAGTCGCAATTATCGTTGTCAGATCTATTGACAGAAACTCTGTCACATCGCCTGCTGCCAATACCATTTATCCAACCTCCCCTCCGCATTCATGCAGAGCAAATCTTGTTTGAAGCTTTTTATTAAAGCTTTCCGATAAATGGGTTAGCAAAGAGCAGGATAAGTGCAACTACGAATGCGTAGATACCTGTTGACTCAGCCATAGCAACACCTATGAACATTGTTCTTGTGCAGTCGCCCTTAGCCTCAGGCTGTCTTGCGATAGCCTCAATAGTCTTTCCTACTGCGTAGCCCTCACCGATACCAGGTCCGATACCTGCGATCATTGCAAGTCCTGCACCGATTGCTGAACAGCCAAGAAGAATAGCCTTTTCCATAATGATAAACCTCCGTTATTTACATTTTTATACTTTTCCGCAAAAGCGGTAATTTACTCTGTTTCCGCAGCCGCACCAACGTTTACCATGGTGAGCATGGAGAAGATATAAGCCTGTATACACCCTGAGAACAGGTCGAAATACACGCTAAGCACCGCAGGTATACCTACCTGAAATACACTAAACGCCCATGAGCCTGCCTCAAAAGTCAGTCCAAGCGCTGATGACAGTGAGCCGAGCGCACCATAAAGCAGTCCTGTTATTACCATGCCGCCTGCAACGTTTCCGAACAGACGGAACGCCATAGATGCAGGCGTAGCCACCTCGCTGATGATATTAAGCGGCAAAATGAAAGCCACAGGCTGAGCAAAGCTTTTAAGATAGCCCTTGAAACCGTTCGCCTTTATCTTGTTGTATGTGATAAGCACGAATGTCATAAGAGCCCACGTTGCCGTAACATTGATGTCCGCAGTCATAGACCTCAGACCTATCATACTGATAAGAGCGCCAAACACCGCATAAATAAGCAGCGTAGCAATATAAGGGGCATACTTCATCATCTTAACGCCCATGTTCTCTTTGACCATGTTGTTGACGAAGTTCACAAACATCTCAACAACTACCTGACGCTTTTTCTCAGGCACTTTTTTCAAATCGTGTGTGAGCCACAAGCACAGTATAAGCACCGCAACTATAATAAGCCAGCCCATCACCACCGTTTCGGTGATCCTCAGACTGCCTATCTCAAACACTATCTTAGGGCCGTTTCCTATACCCGTCATTTATTTATCCCTTCTTTCTCTTATCTGTATGACATACAGAATTATCCTCGGATAAAACTGCGGCAGAAGTATCCCCACCGCACTCACAGCCTTCGTGAGCATAGCCACGGCACAAAGCACAAAAAGCACTCCATACCTAGTCATGTAACACCCAAGCATTGTCCGCTTAGCCTTTTTGCCCTCAAGCTCCACAGCCTTTTCGCAGGTCACACCAAGGTAGTACATACAAAGGCACATATAGCCCCAGCCCAATGCAAAGCCCGCAAGCTGTGTGATGTCAAAGCCCCACAGCAAAGTAAATGCCCAGCATACAGCAGCCATAACACCGCCCCACAAGCATATTTTTTTCAGCAAGCCGCCAAGCTCAGAGCCTATATTTTTCACTTATTTTCTCCGATTTTCATAAAGAAATCCACCATAAATCTTTACATTTTCTTAATAGCAGAAAATATCTGCCTGATGTATTTCATTATACCACACAGCCCCACATTTTTAAAGAGCAAACCGCAAACTTAAACATTTATTTTACACGGATTTTACATTTCGTTCACAGTTAGTCAAATAATTAGTTAATTATGATTTGACGTTAATAATTTATCAATAGTCAATCATTGATTTTTGACATTGTTTGAGTTTTGTCATACGATTTCACAATAAAAAACGGACTGCCACAAGCCGATATAATATCACGGCTGAGCAGTCCGCAAGCATATGTGCGGCTTATCTGAGGATATCGTCAACAACGCTTTCTGCAGTGCTTACAGTATCATCAATAATATCCGCACCACCGCTTACTGTGTCCTTGATACCATCGCCGACACGGCTCACAAGAGTGTCGCTGTCATCACGTCTGCTTGTGACCTCATTTTTGGAAGTTGTGGTCGCAGTAACGCCGGAAGATGTCGAACCTGAGTTATCGTCATTTCTTGAACAGCCTGCGAGCATAACGCCGCAAAGGCCAAGGCAAGTTAGCATAGCGATCAATTTTTTCATAATTAAGTTCCTTTCAGTATAAGATATGCCATTTCAGGCTAATGCTATTATTTCTCGGAGATGAAGATATATTCATAAAAAACAAAAAAGAGATGAGCCAAATGCCCATCTCTCTGTCAGATCAAAAAATTAATAGAACTGCGATTTCTTTTTCTTGATAACGAAAATAACAGCACCTACAATAACCGCCGCAACGACCACAATAACTACAACGCCTACTACTCCGATACCCTTTGAAGATTCAGCCTCAGATGACGAAGTGCTGCTCAGTCCGTTTGACTTAGGCTGCACCTTTAAGCCCTGCACGATCTCCTGTGCCTTTGCACTTTTATTGTAGCCATCGAGATTCATTACCTGAAGATCTTCACCATTTTTTTGCAGCGGAGTATCTATTACAAGATTATCAATATAAAGCACATCTGTCTTATCCATTTTCTTGATAACCGGTATTTCAAAAATGAACTTTGTTGCTCCGCACTCGTCAGGTACCGGTATAAGCGCTGTCGCATACTGAGTAACATTATTGCTTGCATCTGTATTTATTTCAAGCTGAACACTATTGCTGGTCACCTTTTTGTATTCCTCAGTACAAGGAAAAGCAAACACAGAATCTCCCATAAGCTTGCCCTGAGCGTCCTGATTTATCCTATACTTGAAAGAGATCATACAGCCGTCAAAACAAGTCATGCCAAAATCCTTGGCGTCGATCTCAACGCCCATCGTTATATAAGGCGCATCTTCAGATTCAGAGCCGGGATAAACCAAATTCTTATCGTCATCTCTTATAAGCGAAGCATAAGTACAATAATCACTTATGTCATTAGGCTGCGCTGCTGTTATCTTAAGGCTTGCACCCTGATAAGCATAGGTCTTTTCCTGGGATGCTCCCACTGATATCTTCTCTCCGTCAGGAGTCACCTTGATATATCTCTCCCAATCCTTCATATCAAACGACAAGGACGGTGCTGAAGTATCTGTTGTAAGGATACTCTTGTCGGCACTATATTCAGGTATTTCAGCCTCACTGTCGGCATAAGCAGGCACAGCACAAACGCCAAGCATCATTATCGCTGATACCATGCCAAGTATTCTCTTTGATCTCATTTTAATTCTTATCCTCCCTTGATACTATTATATGTAAACGCTTTCATAGCCGTTCACACAAGTATCGAAACGCTATAAAACACTATTAACATTTTACACCTTTTTAACAAAACTGTCAAGCGTACCATACAATTTTTCATATAATGTAACTGTTTTGTAATACAAGCTAAGCATTTTCACCAAAATAGCCACACGCTTTTTATGAATAAACTCTTATTGACAGCCATTTTTAACAAAAAAAAGACCGCCTTCTCAGACGGTCTTGCGATCTTATTGAATACCAAGGAACTGGAAATACTGCTTATCCGGCATTGTTGTAACAGAAGTGGCTCTCAGATCGTCAGCCTCCGAAAGTCTGTACTGCACCTTGAGAACTCCGTCCTCCTCTACCCAGCCAACATCAGGAACTGTTCCTCTTATGCCCTTGTTGGAAATGGTCTTTTTGATACCTTTCTGCTTAAGAGTAAAGAATTTAAGCTCGATATCCTGATTATAAGGCACTACGCATATCTTAACAGCACCCTTGTCGCTGTCCTTTACATCGTAAAGTATTATCTGATACTGACCGTCAGGCGATATGGTATTTGAGTCTGACGTTACTTCAGTGAGCTTCTTGAAGTTATCTCTGTAGAGAGCATAAACGCTTGAAGATGTATCAAGATCAGAATTTAGTACAGTTTCAACAGACGTTCCGCCGAAAAGGATATTAAGCACAAAGTAAGCAACTATTCCAAGAACATACATAAGCAGGTATATCGTACCCATTATAACCTTTACAGTTTCGTTCGTGCCTGCTGCAAAGAACATTATGATAGCAACAATGAACGGCGGAACTATCAATATCCAGTCGCCCATGTTGAAAAGTATCATGCAGAACACGACCGGAAGCATGAGTATGCTCAGTATCTCCGTCACAAGCTCACGTCTTGAAAAGAGCATAAGTCCCATAAAAACTACGTTAAGCACCACATACACTGTGAAAAACGACTTTTCTCTGCCTGCCGCAAACTCCAGATCATACAGGAACGTTGCATAAGTGAGCAGAGTTATTACAGCAAAGTAAGCGACATTGAAAACTGACACCGCTCGCTTTACCCATACGTTAGATAAAAAATCCTTCATTTTTAGTCCTCCCTAGACACTCTGTTCTTTTATTTTACACGAAATTACGCAAAAAATCAAGTGCTTTATTTCTTTATTTTTTCTTAAAACACAAATCAGACATATCAAATAGTATTTAGTTGGCTGAATGCCGTCAATTTAGTATTATCTCTTCACCGCCGCTGAGTCCCGAAAGTATCTCAACGTTGTCGTTGTCCTCGATGCCAAGCTCTACGTCCTGTTCTATCTTTACGCCGTCCACAAGCAGGTTCACATAGTTGCGTCCATCAAGCTTCTTCACCGCCTTCTGCGGAACTATCACAGTATCAAGCCTTGAATACACGTCAAAGACAACCTCTATGCCGCCAAGATCCAGCATATCGTTCTCCTCGTCAGGGGTTATAACATAAACATATGCCGAAAAATCTCCGCTCTCATTGTAGATTATATCCGTCACAGTGCCGCCCATCGTATTGGCACCCTGTACTATCTGCACTGCAGTGCCAAAATTGACGTTTGTGAGCGCGTTATCAAACACAGACACGCACAGAGCCTTTTGTGATTTATCGGAAGTATACCCAAGCACCTCGCCCTTATTCACCGGCATGAACGCTGTCAGCTCCTGACCACGTCTGTCTGCAAGATCAAACTGTCCGTCACATGGAGCGTAAACCTTATAATCCTCCAAGGACGCCACAAGACTGTCATATTTGAGCTGTTCTATCTGTAAATCATACTGAGAAAGCTGTATCTCACTGTAGTCAGCACCGTTCGCCTGCAATGTAGCGACCGTCTGCTTCGCCTGATTGAGCCTTATTTCTTCCTCTTCTATCTGTTCGTCCACATCGTCAGAATAAAGTGTGCAAAGCAGGTCACCCTTTTTCACATCACAAGGCGACTCCACATCTATAGACTTTATCTGACCGCTTGCCTTAAAGGTGACAGTTTCACTGTAAGGGTAATCATAAACACCCTCCTGATGATACTCCTGAGAGATATCTCCTATCTCAGCTTTTACCGTCTTATATGTTATATCCTTAGTTTCAAGAATAGGCACAGCTATCTCGTCTTTTTTCTCCGACTTTCCGCAGGCGCAAAGTCCGAAACACATTGCCGCTGCTGAGATCAAAGCAATAAATCTTATACTTTTCATAAAAAAGCCCTCTCGGTAATATAAAACTACGGACACACTCCGCCGCAGTGAATTATACCACATTTTCCGTCATTTTTCAAGCTTATCCCCTACATATCGTATATCTATTGTATAACTGCACAACACTGTCTGCTTATATTTATACAGGTTTACCACAGCAGCTCACCGATAATAGAGTTTGAAGCCAGAAACCCCGCAGGCGTAAGCCTTAAAATACCCTTTTCGACCACGCAAAGCCCTTGCTTCTGAAACAAAGCCGCCTTCTTTCGGATATTCTCCCCAAGCTCTTTACCACCAAGCTCCTCGGCTTTACCTATGTCAATGCCCTCCGTGAGCCTTAACCCCAGCATGACATACTCCTCTGCCTTGTCAGGGTCGTCCTCAAGCACCACCATGCTCTGCACATTGTCAGAAATAAACTCCTCAACATCGCTCTTGCAGTAATATCTCTCATTATCAAAGAAAGAATGTGCCGACGGGCCAATGCCTATATATTCTTCCCCGTGCCAATATTTAAGATTATGCCGTGATTTTCCGCCCTCTTTGGCAAAATTTGATATCTCATACTGTAAAAAGCCCTTGCTTGCAAGCTGTCCCACAGTTTGCAAATACATATCGCACAACATATCGTCATCAGCCACAGCGTTTCTCATCTCATCACAATCAAAAGCCGTACCCTTTTCTATTTTCAGCATATAAGCCGAAATATGATCAACAGGGAGTGCCGTAAGGCTCTCTATGCTATCCCAAAGGCTTTCAAGGGTCTGACCCTTTACCCCGAGCATGATGTCGCAGGAGATGTGCCTAAATCTCACCTGAGCCGCCGTTTCCACAGCCGACTTTGCCTGAGAAAAGTCATGAAGCCTGCCCAAGAAGCCAAGCTCCCTGTCATTAGCCGATTGAACGCCAAAAGAAAGCCTTGTTACCCCTGAT